>R27__coassemble_327_pt1 | contig 33608 bp, 34 predicted proteins | sample R27__metabat2_low_PE_023 | metagenome-assembled genome bin R27
ATATGTATCCAGATAATCTCTATAATACACATATGGTTCTCTTGCATTATCTAAATATAACTCTGGCATGAAGCCTCGAATTATATTATCATCCAATTCTTCAAATTTTCCGTATTTCATTATTTCTTCAAGACTAAGCGGATACAATGTATGTATGGTTGTTCTTCCTGCCAGTGACTGTGCCACTGCCTTTCGCAGTCTCGGTTGATGACTGCCGGTCAGGATAAATCGACCGTTTTTCCTTCTATCCTCATCCACTTTAACTTGAATGGCTGAGAGAAGTTCCGGTACTCTTTGTACTTCATCAATAATCATAGGTTCGCTGTACTTCTTAAAGAAACCGATATAATCATTCTCTGCAAGCGTTCTCGCTGTTTTATCCTCAAGATTTACATAAGTGTATTCCGGAAAAAGTTCTCTGACCAAAGTCGTTTTCCCTGCCTGGCGCGGTCCCAGAATTGTAACAACAGGGACCTGTGATATGCTTTTTTCTATCTTATTTGAAATTATTCTCGTGATCATAGAAGCACCTTCTTTCAAAGCCGATTATATAGCGATTGGGCGTAATCTTCAAGTTTAATTTGAAAATTACGCCCAATTCCCATTAAAACCCACTGCTTTTTTCGATAACCAGACATAGAACCAAAATTACTCATTTTGCAACAGCTCCCCGTGATCTCTTGATAAGTAGCCTTTCCGCCTTTGTTTTCAAGCTTTTCAACATGCAGATCTAAGTTCACATAGCTGTCGACCTTTTTGTCACTTAAAAAGGACTACCATCTCATCATTAGGCCTATATAGGCCTAATAGTCATTCAACCGGAAACAAGGGTATTATTCTAAGAGTAGTTCAATTAGTATATTCGTCGCTGACTTTTATTATTATTTAATAAATGTCCCGTTTAAGGAATCAGCAGGCATTTGCTGCAGGTTCCGGACTCCATCATATCAATACCTTCATTGAATTTTTCAAGCGGCAACTCGTGAGTTACAAATTCATCGAGTCTTAAGCCCTGCTTCAGTAAAGAATCAATATCTTCCCATGTCTGGTAGAGAAGTCTGGCGGGAGCACCGTGAATGGTACCGCCCTTATAGGCGAATTCCGACATATTGAAACTGAACGGTTTATCGGGAAGTCCGGCGACAACGAGTTTCCCTTCGCTTCGTATATATCTCGTTGCCTGCTCCCCTGCCACTACGTTTCCGGACAGTTCGATTGCAATATCCACACCGACGTTGCCGGTAATGGACATTATTTCATCTACGGGATCGGTTTCAGCCGGGTTTATCAGAATATCCGCGCCTTCGTTGAGCGCCTGCTGTCCCCTGACAGGATTGATTTCAATGGCAATGATTTTCTGCGCGCCCATAAGCCGCGCGACTTTAACTGCCATCTGTCCTATCGGGCCGCAGCCGGCTACGGCAATCACTTTCCCGCATACGGGATAATCCATTACCGCATGTACAGCCTGTCCGAAAGGCTCAAGTATAGATAGGGTCTTGTAGGAAACATCCATATCCTTCGGAACCTTATAGAGAATTCTTGAGGGAACCGATACATATTCCGCAAAACCACCGTCGCGCGTGATGCCCATCAGTCCGGTGCGTCTGCAGACGTGCCTGTTACCGGCTCTGCAGTCCGGACATACCTCACAGGGGATGTGGGATTCGGGAACGACAATATCATCCGCTTCAATACCGCGGACATTCTTGCCTGTTTCAACAACGATACCGACAAATTCATGACCGATAACCGTCGGCGGAGTCATTCGTTTTTGCGTCCATTCGTTCCAGGCACGGATGTGGACATCTGTGCCGCAGATAGCTGCGGCAGATACTTTGACGAGAACCTCGTCTTCTTTCGGGACAGGGACGGATACATTTCGCAACTCAAGCGAATTCGCCCGTGGCTCTGTCATAACAACAGCTTTCATGTTATTAATAATGGATACAGGTTAATATCCGACGCTTCCTCTTAATGCTTTTTCGCGTATGCGAACATCCAGATTACTATTGCAATCAGTACTACAATAATGATAATAGCCAGAACAGTATTGAACGCACCGTTTACAAGGAACAACGCACCTTTAATTAGTTTAACGGCGATTACTATGACGGCGACCAGAATGGCAAGAGCAATAACTGTCAAAAGCGGTTTTTTCATTTATTAATACCTCCTAATTTATCTAATACCTGAACAAAATAGTCAGGCAGTTCGGTTGTTATATACATTTCCTCTTCGGTCTGAGGATGAATAAATCTCAGAGACCTCGCGTGCAGGCACTGGCCTTCAAGCCCTTTATCGGGAGAAGGAGCTCCATAGGTATAATCTCCAAGAAGGGGATGACCGATTGAAGCCATGTGCACTCTGATCTGATGCGTACGGCCCGTCTCGAGACGGCATCTGACATGAGTATAGGATTTATATCTGTTGATTACTTCATAATGAGTTACTGCGTTTCTTGAATTCCGGTCAGTAACAGCCATTTTTTTCCTGTCTTTGGGATTCCGGCCGATTGGTCTGTCGATTGTTCCGGAATCATCACGGAGTGTACCGCGGACTATGGCCTCATATTCCCGACAGAGCGTATGGTCTGACAGCTGAGCGGATAATTTCTGATGTGCGAAATCGTTTTTTGCGACAATAAGAAGACCGGAGGTATCTTTATCTATACGATGGACAATGCCCGGTCTTTTTTCGCCGCCGATTCCGGAAAGGGAATCTCCGCAATGATATATAAGAGCATTTACAAGAGTCGAGTCAGGATGTCCCGGTGCGGGATGAACGACAACTCCGCGGCTTTTATTGACAACAACAAGGAAATCGTCTTCGTATGCTATATCCAGAGGTATATCCTGAGCGACCGGAACCGGCTCTTCGGGATCCATGATGGTGACATCGAACACATCTCCGAGTTTAACAATATAATTCTTTTTTATAGGACTGCCGTTTAACAGAACCAGACCGTCTTCTATAAGATGCTGGGCTGCAGAGCGGGTCAGGCCGTCTATATGCTTAGCGAGGAGGGCATCGATACGATCTCCGCTCTCCTCGGCTATAAGTTTATTTGAATTCATTAAGTATTGAGTCTAAATCGAAATCATCTGATGATGACGAAACGGACGAAACAGGTTTTTCGGGAGCGACCGGCGCGCGTGGAGCTCTGGGCTCGACATCAAAGGAATCAAACGGGTTCCTTTCTTCCGCGACAGGAGTCCTTTCAACGGGGACTCTTTTTTCTGCGCGTTCGACGCTTGCTGCGGGACGCGCTGCCGGCTGTGCGGTGCTCTGCGGAGTACCCTGAGCTGCGGCGCGTTTTTTGAAGAATTCCTCAAAAGCCTTTGCCTCGTCCTCTGCTCTCTGACGTGAATCATAAGCGGGCTCGGAGGAGGTCCTTGCTGAAGCCGGTGCGGTCTTTGCCGCGGCGGCCCTTGCAGCAGCAACTTTTCTTGCGGCGGCTTCTTCTGCTTTGCTGGCGGCCGTTTTTCTGCCGCCACCGGCAGCTTTTCTGGTGTCGGCCGCTGCGGCGCGCTTGCCTTTTCCGGACTTCTTGTCGGTGAAGAGGTCGGGCTTTTTCACCTTGCGCGGCGAAACATACTCGTCATCGTAGTCGTCGTCATCGTCATAATCGTCGTCGTAGTCTTCTTCGTAGCTGCGGCTCTTTTTCTTGAAGACGGGCTGTCTGACAGGTCTGTCAAGGTCTTCGTCATCTTCCTCGTCATATGCGTCAGCGTCGTCCGAAAGTCCTTTTTCACCGCCGAACAGGATGTACAGAATGAAAGCTATACAACCGACGGTAATAAAGATATCCGCCACATTGAATACGGCAAAATCAAAAAGGTCGACACGGAACATATCTATTACGTATCCGTACAGAACACGGTCGATGCAGTTCGCAAGTCCGCCCGCGGCGACAAGTACCATGCACCAGCGTCCGAATTTGCCGGAAATAAAGTTGGTGGCAAGTGCAACAATGACAAGCACCACAAATATCAGAGTTAAAATGATAAACCAGATTCTTGCGCCGCCCCCGGCAAGGAAGCTGAAAGCAGCACCGTCATTCTGAACTCTTACCAGACTAATGACACCAGGTATAAGTTCTCTCACATGACCGGTGGTAATAGTCTTGGTGACATACAGTTTTACGGCTTGGTCGGCTATTATGATAAGAAAGCCGATTATGGTATAAAGCATAAGAGTTATCCTCCTATAACGGATTTACATCTCGGGCAAAGTCCGGTTTCGGGGTCAGTATCCTCGGAAATAACCCAGCAGCGCGGGCATTTGTTGCCGCTTGCACGTTCGACTTTGATCTCGTCGCCGAGGTCATCTTCTATCAGACACTTGGAGACGATGAACAGCTCGGACAGATTCATCGAAGCGACATCCTTGTCTTCGACACTCAGGGAAACCGCGGCTTCAAGAGGTTTGCCGATGAGCTTTTCGTTACGTGCGTTCTCAAGAGCGACATTAACTTTATCGCGAAGGGCGATGAGCTTGTCCCATTTTGCCATGGTGTCATCATCAAGTGCATAATCGGTAAACACATCGTTCATGCTGTTGAGGATAACGTTTCTGGCATCGTCCTTGCCGGAATGAGGCATTGCAAGCCAGATTTCGTCGCATGTGAAAGCGAGAATAGGAGCAAATACCTTTGTCATGGTATCGAGAATAATCCAGAGTGCCGTCTGAGCGGAGCGTCTTTCAACGCTGTCGGTTTTTTCGCAGTAAAGTCTGTCTTTGATAATATCGAGATAGAAACTTGAAAGATCAACAACGCAGAAATCGTTGATGACGTGAGATACCACATGGAATTCGTAATTGTCATATGCTTCAAAGCACTTCTCAATTACCGAATTGAGCTTTGTGATAGCCCAGCGGTCAAGCTCCATCATCTCGCCGGCGGGAACGCTGTCCTTATCAGGATCGAACCCGTTAAGGTTTCCGAGACAGTATCTGGCGGTATTTCTGAATTTGAGATAGTTCTGGCTGAGCTGCTTGAAGATTTCCTTGGAGCAGCGCACGTCAACGTGATAATCGGAAGAGCCGGCCCAGAGACGGACAATATCGGCACCGAATTCGTTGAACAGTTCGGACGGATCCACACCGTTCCCGAGAGATTTGTGCATGGCTTTTCCTTCGCCGTCGACCGTCCAGCCGTGAGTGAGGCATTCCTTGTACGGAGCACCCTCGCCCAGAGCGCCGACTGCAACGAGAAGTGAAGACTGGAACCAGCCTCTGTACTGGTCGCCGCCTTCGATGTACATGTCTGCGGGCCAGAATCCCTGATCGCGCTGCATGGCGGCGAAATGTGTGGAGCCGGAATCAAACCAGCCGTCGAGAGTATCGGTTTCCTTGGTGAAGTGAACACCACCGCAGTGGGGGCACTTGAAGCCTTTCGGCATCAGTTCGTCGGCCTCTTTTGCGAACCAGGCGTTAGAGCCTTCCTTTTCAAATGTCTGTGCAACAAACTCGATTGTTTCATCTGTGCAGACGGGCTTTCCGCAGTCTTCACAGTAGAAAACGGGGATGGGCAGACCCCAGCGGCGCTGACGGGATATACACCAGTCCGCGCGCTCGCGGATCATGGCTTTCATTCTGTCTTTGCCCCAGTCGGGGAGCCAGCGGACATCTTCACAGGCATTGCAGGCTTCTTCTTTGAAGCCGTCGACCGAGCAGAACCACTGAGGTGTGGCCCTGAATATTATCGGGCTCTTGCAGCGCCAGCAGTGAGGATAGCTGTGAATAATATTTTCAGAAGCGAAAAGCATTCCGCTTTCCTTCATGTCGTTAAGGATTATCGGGTTGGACTCATCCGTTTTCAGACCGGCGTACTTGCCGGCATAATCGGTATGGCGTCCCTGGTCGTCAACGGGAACAACCATATCCATTCCATAACGCAGACAGGTCTGATAGTCGTCAGCACCGAAGCCGGGAGCGGTATGAACACATCCGGTACCGGATTCCATGGTGACATACAATGCGAGAAGAAGTCGCGAAGTCTTGTCAAGGAAAGGATGCTTTGCAAGCATGTTTTCAAAGAAGGAACCGGGATGGGTCTCGACTATTTCATAGGAATCAAAGCCGCCGATATTCATAACCTTCTCGGTAAGAGCTTCAGCCATGATATACATCTCACCATTGGGAGCCTTGACAATGGCATAGGACTCGCCGGGATGAAGAGCAATGGCGAGGTTGCCGGGAAGCGTCCAGATGGTGGTTGTCCAGATCAGGAAATTGAGCTTGCTCAGATCAAGGTGAGAGAGTTTGCCGAGGTCGTCGTACATCGGGAACTTTACGTACACAGTTGTGCAGGGGTCATCCTGATATTCAATCTCGGCCTCCGCAAGGGCAGTCTCGTCCTTGGCACACCAGTAGACGGGCTTCAGACCTTTGTAGATATGACCGTTGGCATACATCTTTCCGAATACACGGACCTCGTCAGCCTCGAAACCTTTGTTCATGGTCTTGTACGGGTTGTCCCAGTCACCTATAACGCCAAGGCGTTTGAAGCCTTCACGCTGAACGTCGATATAATGATTTGCGTAGTCCTCGCATGCGCTGCGGAAATCCTGAACGCTCATCGTTTTATGAATGGCGCCCTTCTCCTTGATGATGGCGGACTCTATAGGCATTCCGTGGTTATCCCAGCCGGGAATGTACGGTGTCCAGTAGCCGCGCATTGCGTATGAACGGATGATGAAATCCTTGAGAGCCTTGTTCAGGGCGTGGCCCATATGGATGGAACCGTTTGAGAACGGAGGTCCGTCATGAAGGGAATAACGGGGTTTGCCTTCGTTTTTCTTGAGCATCTCATGATAAACATCTATATCTTCCCAGTGCTTGAGCATCTCGGGCTCGCGTGCGGGAAGTCCTGCACGCATCGGGAAATCGGTCTGCGGAAGGTTTAAGGTTGAATTGTAATCCTGTGCCATATTGACTCCTTAATAAAAAAAGAAACGGGGGCGCTATACGCGCCCCGGTATTGTTTTAGATCTTAAAGGGCTGCGTGCTGTCTTTGTCGTCTATACTCGAGAAGAAAGCAGCCTCCATATCAGAGGACAAATCCATCTTGACTTTGGGTTCGGGCTGTTTCTTTGCCACGGAAGCCTCTATGCTGCGGACAGCTTCTTCAATATCCGCCGCCTGCTGGGAAAAAGCATTGACAAAGTCGTCGTCTTTTGCGGGAGCCTTCTCCTTAACGGGAGCGGTTTTAATTTCTTCAATAATCTCGTCAGCAGTGGCAAGCTCAATCTTTGCGGCGTCAGCAGCCTTTTCGACAGCTTTCTTTGCTTCTTTGGCAACATCCAGAGAATCAATGTTCTTCAGCTGGGCATTGCACATGGCGCGTATTCCGTCAAAGAATTTGGCGGTTGAAGCCTTTGCGTCCGCAAGGCGCTTTTCCTCTGCATCTGCCTGAATCTTAATGTTGCCGAGGGTTTCGTTGACCTGCTTCTCCGCATCGGAAACCATAGCGTTGGCCTTTTCTTTTGCTTCGCTCTCAATCTGGGCAGCAAGTTTCTGGGCGGTCAGAAGGGTCTGGTTGAGTGCGTTTTCGTTGCCTCTGTACTCTTCTATCTTGTCTACGAGCACTTTCATTTTGCTCTTGAGAACAGCATTTTCCTTCTGGGCACTTGTAAGTTCATCGGCGAGCTGTTCAAGGAACTCGTCAACCTCTGCCAAATCGTATCCGCCTAGTTTGGATTTTTCAAAAGTCTTCTCACGAACATCCTGAGCTGTAATCATAGTTTATTCTTCCTTTCAAAAGTCATCCTGCTGCGAGGGATTCTTGTTCTGCAGTGACGCCGCATCAAGCAAATCGACATTCTCCGGAGTGATAAAGTAGGTTTTGGCACTGACCGGGGTTATCTTGGCGTTCATGGCAAAACATATGCCGGAAATAAAATCAAGAAGACGGCGCGCCGTTTCCGTCGGGATATCCTCAAGCGCCATAACAAGGCTTCTGCCCTGTGAAATATACTGGACAAGTTCGCCGGCCTCGTCGAAATCCTTGGGATTGAAGAGGACAACCTGCTGTTCAGTGCCGGAAACGCGTTTCTTCGAGGGACGCTGCTGCTGTTGCGGACGGGCCTGCTGGGGCCGGCTCTGCTGCTGAGGACGTGACTGACGCGGATTGTCATCATCTCCGAAATTACCGAAAATACTGCCGCCCGCACCGCTGGTGACGCTGCTCTGGCGGGGTTTCTTTCTTGCCGGCTCAGGAGACGAATAGTCTTCCGCAGCGAATGCGTCTTCAAAAGTTTCGGATGAAGTCCTGGCGTTATTCACTTTCTGCTGGGGCCTACCTTTTCTCTCCGAAGAAGGAATGAACGCTTCTGCAGCGTCCTCGTAAAAATCATCTTCGTCGTCATAAGGTTGAGTAAGCCTCTTTAGCTCATCCATGAAACCCATGAATTAAACCTCCGGGGTGTTGTAGTGCCGTGGCCCGAAAATACCGGATCCAACACGAACCATATTGCTGCCATACTTGATGGCTTCGGTATAGTCACTGCTCATACCCATGGACAAAAAGCCCATAGAGATATTATCGTATTTTTTGCTATCAATGTCAACGAAAATATTGTGCATTTTGTCATAAAAATGGCTATTTTCGGTAGCTTTTGAGCATATTGGGGGTATGGTCATGAGACCTTTTACACGTATGCCTGAAATACCGGAAGCGGACAAAATCGCGCTGTCGATTTCGTCGGGAGAAAATCCGGATTTGCTCTGTTCGCCGCCTATGTTTATTTCAAGAAGAACATCCTGCACAATGCCGAGCTTATCGGCCTGGCGGCCGATGGCTTCAAGAAGTTCGAGAGAGTCGACGCTCTGTATAAGAGAGACGAGGCCGACGACTTTGTTGACTTTGTTTTTCTGCAGATGTCCGATAAAGTGCAGCTGGGCACCTTCATATGCGCCCTGAGCATTCTTTTCAAGCATTTCCTGTACGCGGTTTTCTCCGCAAATTTTCAACCCGGCGTCTATGGCTTCGCGCACCCTGGCGGCATCGTTCATCTTTGTGGCACCAACCAGTGTGACATCGGGACCTATTTCAGAGAGTATTCTTTTTACGTTATCGGCAATCTGCATATTTCTTAAACCATGTAATCTGGCGTTTGGCGTAACGCCTTGAAGATTGTTTTATCGTATCAACGGCGGAAACGAGGGTTGTTTCACCGTCAAGGTACGACACTATTTCCTTATAGCCTATGGCCTGCATGGACGTTGCGGTTCTGGGAACGGTGCCGAGGAGCCGCTCGACTTCGGATACCAGGCCGAGTTCAATCATGCGGTCGACCCTGGCGTCGATCCTTCCGTAAAGCGCGTCGCGGTCCTCAAGACCGAGAATGCGGTATTCCGCCTCGTATCTCGGGGGAAGAGCCCTGGTCTGAAGATCGTGCTCGGTAATAGTGACGCCGGTAAGGGCATATATCTCCATCGCCCGGACAATCCGCTTCTTGTCGGCAGGTGCAAGCTTTGCGGCTCTTTCGGGATCAAAGACGGAAAGCTCGCGGAGCATTTCCTCGCCGCCGATCTCGTCGTACCTGAGTGAAAGCTCCCTGCGCAGGCCTTCGTCTTCGGTGCGGTCGGAAAAGGTTCTTCCGGAGATAAGAGAATCTATATAAAGTCCGGTTCCGCCGACGATTACGGGAATTTTGCCGCGCGAAAGAATATCCTCGCAGCACACCGAAGCGTCATCGACGTAGCGGGATACGGAATAGTCCTCATCGGCATCGACAATATCTATCATGTGATGCCGTACGGCCGCCTGTTCTTCGGCGGTCGCCTTTGCCGTACCGATGTCCATGCCCCTGTAAATCTGCATGGAATCGGCGGATACAATTTCACCGTTAAGGCTGAGGGCGAGTTCGATTCCGAGCGCGGTTTTTCCGGATGCCGTGGGCCCGGCGACAACAATTACCCTGCTCATACTATGCGCTTGAACATCTTGTCGAGATCCTGGCGGGTGACGGTAACGGAAACAGGGCGTCCGTGGGGGCAGTATTTGATTCTGCCCGAAATGACGGCATCGGCTATTTTCTGAAGTTCCAGCATATCGGTGTCCCAGCCCGCCTTGATGGCGGCCTTGCACGCTACCGTATGGAATATCTCCCGCTTCTTTTCCTGGGGATCGACGATTTTTCCGCTTTTGAGCTTTTCGATTATTTCCTCGATAGCAGAGGATACTTCGTGTATCGACAGATCTGCCGGAACGGCCCTTACGATGAAGGTGTTTTCACCGAAAGGTTCAATTTCGAAACCTAGTTCAAGAAGCAGTTCGCCGTTATTTTCGAGCACTTCGGCATCACCCGCGGAAAGACGCAATGTGGTCTGACTCAGCAGTGCCTGCGAGGGGATTTCGGAGATGGTTTCACACAGTCTGTCGAAAACCATCCTTTCATGCGCGGCATGCTTGTCAATTAACAAAATTTCTCCGTTATGCTCAACAATTATGTATGTTTTAAAAGCCTGCCCCAATATATTGTGGTTTGGCACATTTGAGTTTTCAACATTTTGCACAGAGTTTTCAACAAAATTATCTACATGAATCTGCGAAGGCGCGCATTCCGTGACTTTTTCCACGCTTTGTATATTTTGACCATAAGACACAAGAGTGGTCTGCTCAAAGGTCTCATTTTGCATAAAAGCCGGGAAAATATCCGCCGTTTTCAACGCGGGTCCGGGTGCGGGATCAGAATCTGTAAACGCTGTTCCGTGTACGGGCGCTTCCGTGCTTCGCGGCGCCAGACGGTCCTCGGATTCCAGAGCCATTTTGCATGATGCGAGCACGAAATCGAAAATCTGCTTTTCATAGGAAAAACGGACTTCGGTTTTTGCGGGGTGCACGTTGACGTCCACGAGATTAAACGGCATTTCGAGATACAGCACACAGGAGGGATATCTGCCGGTAAGCAGAGTATCGCGATAGGCCTGCTCGAGCGCGGACTGAAGAAGCTGAGATTTTATGCATCTGCCGTTTATGAAGAAATACTGGCGGGAACGGTTGCCGCGTCCCTCGTTCGGAGAGGAGATGTAGCCCGAAAGCCGCAAATCGTCCGAGGACGAACTGCATGACAGCATGCCGGACGCCTCGTCCCTGCCGAGCAGCGAGTAAACGCAGGATTCGAGCTTGCCGTCGCCGGGAGAGAAGAACTCCTCTTTTCCGTCGCGGATGAACCGTACGGAAATACCGGGCCTGCCGAGCGCACATTTCATGGCCGCTGCGATACAGGCTGACGCTTCGGCGCGGTCGCTCTTCATAAACTTCAGTCTGGCGGGAGTATTGAAAAAGAGATCGCGCACGGTAACGGTGGTTCCCTCAGGGCATCCGAAGGGAATCATTTCCTCTATTTCGCCCGCATTAAGCGTGAGACGGATGCCGCTGTCCGAACCTCTTTCGCGGGTCATTATTTCCATAGTGGAGACCGAAGAGATTGCGGCAAGAGCTTCGCCGCGGAAGCCCATGGTGGAAATAGCCTCAAGACCGTTCTCGTCGTGAAGCTTGCTCGTCGCGTGACGGATAAAAGCAATGCCCGCGTCTTCGGGAGACATGCCGCAGCCGTCATCCGTTACTCGGATATACGACATGCCGCCGTCGCGTATTTCGACGGTGATGTTTCCTGCGCCCGCGTCAAAGCTGTTTTCAATTAATTCCTTGATTACCGAGGAGGGCCGCTCGACGACTTCGCCGGCAGCAATCATGTCCGCCACATGCGGAGATAATATATTAATGATAGACATATTAAAATTATACAATAAAGTAGATAAAAATAAAAGATGCCGGGTGAATATGCGGATATTGAAAACAAGCGCCGCGGATGATATTGTTATATATTATAAAAGAACCGGATATAAGGAGACGTAATGGAAGAAAAAAAGAACAGAAAGAATATTTTCACATCCCTGCCAGCCAGAGTTGCAATGATAATAATCCTGGCATGCCTGGTTATTGCCGGAACGACAACATACATAGCATCGGGCAATTTTGAAACAATAATGGATGAGATGTATACGGGCATTACATCGAATATTGCGTCATCCGTTGCATCAAATTTAGATGGAGACCTGATTGAAGAGTATGCAAACGGCCGGGAGAGAGACGAACAGTACGAGCTGATGCTTGAATCAATACGGGAGATACAGAACAACAGCGGCGCGACATACGTATATGTGGAAAAGCTTAATTCCGACAGGCAGAGCGTGACGTTCATTATGGATGCGGACATCGAGAATCCGTACGATTTTATGGAGCAGGCACCGCTTTCGGACAACATGGACGTTGACCGGTTCGAAGAGGGAATTGGGCCCATAATTCTTAATGACGAAACGACCAACTATAAAAAGGTGTATACCGTATTCAAGCCCGTAAGAAATTCGGAGGGAAAGAGTGTGGCATGTGTCGGCGTGGACATGTCGTTTGACAGGCTGGCGGCATACAAAAGCGCCTTCTACGGCAATTTGAGATCCGCGCTCATTCCGATCATCCTTGCAATGGCGGTGCTGTTCACCGGTCTGATGATACATTCGGTGGTAAAGCCGATCAGAAAACTCTCGCTGGCAGCCAAAACCTTTGTCAGTGACGGAGCAATCGAGAGCGCTTCAAAAATGCCTGCGGTAACGGAAAAGGATATGGGTTCGTCGTATGAACTGAAAGAACTCTACGGTTCCATATGCCAGATGGAAAACGATATACACGACTATATCGAAAATCTTAAGACCGTAACGGCGGAAAAAGAACGGTTTTCCGCAGAACTGGATGTGGCGACACGTATTCAGACCGCTGCGCTTCCGTCAATCTTCCCGGCATTTCCCGAGAGAAGCGATATGGATATATTTGCCACAATGAGACCGGCAAAGGAAGTCGGAGGCGACTTTTACGATTTCTTCTTTGTTGATGAAAACAAGATAGCCATGGTGATAGCGGACGTTTCGGGCAAAGGCGTTCCCGCGGCGCTGTTTATGATGGTCAGTAAAATATTGATAAAGACCCACTGCCAGAACACGCAGTCGCCTGCGGAAGCGCTGAAGATAGTCAACAAACTGCTATGCGAAACGAACGAGGCGGGCATGTTTGTAACGGTATGGCTGGCGGTGGTCGATCTGGAGACAGGTAAATTAACGGCAACGAATGCCGGACATGAACGCCCGGCAATCAGACGCAAGGACGGAAAGTATGAGCTTATAAAAGACAAGCACGGATTCATTGTCGCCGGAATGGACGGAGTAAAGTATCCGGAATACGAGCTTGAACTGAATCCCGGAGACAGACTGTTCCTGTATACCGACGGTGTTCCCGAAGCAACCGACGCGCAAAACAATCTTTTCGGTACGGACAACATGATAGAGGCGCTCAATACGGAATCAGACGCCGACCTTGAAACCATGGCGAAGAATGTCAAAACAGCCATAGACGAATTCGTTAAGGATGTCCCGCAGTTTGACGACATTACAATGCTCTGCTTCGAGTACAAAGGAAAATAAAAACGAAATACCAAAATATTACGGCCGCATCATCAGATGCGGCCGTAATTATTGAAATTTAATTTGCGGGTTAAGCGAACAAAATGCAGGCTAATCGAATTTGATGACTTTCTCGGGCTCATAGGGGAGACGCTGCAGTTCAATGTACTGCATTTTGGCGTGCTCGCGCTCGGCCCTGAGCAATAAGAAAAAGCCAAAAGCAGCGGCTATAATTCCGCATATGAAAAGACAAAGCGTCACGGTCTTTAAAGAACTCTGCTCCGCGGTCGGATTATGGTTTCCGAGAAAGACGAAAAATAAAATCAGACTTATTAACAGAAGCGCAAATCCGGCGATTAATAATGCCAGAGAGGGCGTTTTCAGCTTTGATTTATACCGCTTGCCGAGGCTGTAAGGCTGCTGTTCCCGACAGTGTTCGCACTGGCATTGCATAAGAATCGCAAAAGGAGAAGTCCTGTCCGAAACAATTCCGTCGACACAGCCCTTCCAGTACTCAAGGAAAGAACCGACCGAGTCCCTGAGGTTTGATTCCCACGTTTCCAGCTTCCCGTTGATTCCCGACATAGCCTCCGCCTCCTTGCGGGCGAACTCGGCCTCGGCTTCTCCGACTTTATGACTGACGAATTTGACTTCAACGGTTTTGCTGTATGATTTTTTTACGGTGCCGTGATTTTCCTTCCCGCAGTATAAACATGTGAAACGGTACGGAAGTTCCATCTTGTTGCTTATGGTATCTTTTTTGGTCCAGGTAGACATACGAATCCCCTTTCTGCTAACGTGAAGAATATCATGAAGGAATAGACAGCTTATATTTATATCCATCATAACATAAATGAGACAGAAAACTCAAAAAAGATTTAAATGGAAACAGGAGAAAAATGCAGGGGCAGGCAGGAAAAGAATGATACACCTCAGCGTACATGACATCTTTTTTGAAAGAGGCGCGTGTGATATAATCAAAAAACTAAGATCAGACATGAAAAATGTCGGAGATAAAACAGGAATCACAGATACTCTTTATTATTGGAGGCAATTATGAAATCAGCAAAATCAAATTGTACGATATATTTTATCTGCGCGATAGTGTTCTATATTGTCGCTCTGCTGAATCTGCTGAGCGGCGGAGCACAGACAATGGAAATTGTGTGGTTCTGCGTGGGAACGGCGTTTCTCAGTCTTGGCACGGTCCAGAAAAAGAAAGAGGGCAAGGCGGATGACACCGAAAATACCGGCGACGACACCGTTGACGAGCAGAAGGAGCAGCATTAAGCACCGGGCAAAGATGAGTTGAGCGGGAAAGCCCAAGTGTGATATAATAAACATCTATGTATAAAAGAAAAGAAATAGAAAAAGAGAAGATAGAACAACAGGAAGACATCTGCCGCGAACTGGCAGGCATGCTTCCGGAAAATCCCGTTGCGATGGTCGACACGTACGGCTGTCAGCAGAACGAGGCGGACTCGGAAAAGATCCGGGGATATCTTGCTGAAATGGGATGCACTTTCACGTCCGACGAATATGCGGCGGATATAATTGTAGTCAACACGTGCGCCGTCAGGGAGCACGCGGAAATGCGTGTGCTCGGAAACGTCGGTGCGCTGAATCACACTAAAAAGGCAAAGCCCGATCAGATAATCTGCGTATGCGGATGCATGGTCCAGCAGGAGCACATGGCCCAGAAAATAAAAAAGAGCTACCCTATAGTGGACATCGTTTTCGGGCCGCACGAGCTGTGGAGATTCCCGGAGCTTCTGAAGAAAAATCTGACGAGCAAAAAAAGAATTTTCGAAACCCAGCCGAACGACGGCGCGGTTGTCGAGGGCATTCCGCTCAAACGCGACGGGAAATACAAAGCATGGCTTTCCATCATGTACGGGTGCAACAATTTCTGCACATACTGCATTGTCCCGTACGTCAGGGGCCGTGAAAGAAGCCGGCTTCCCGAGAACATAGTCGCCGAAGCCAGAGGCCTTATTGAACAGGGATACAAGGATATAACGCTTCTGGGACAGAACGTTAATTCCTACGGAAACGATCTGGATATGGAAGTGGATTTTGCGGATCTTATACGTATGATCAACGACATCCCCGGGGATTTTGTCATCAGATTCATGACCTCGCATCCGAAAGACGCGACCGAGAAGCTGTTCAGGACAATGGCGGAGTGCGAAAAGTGCGCCCACCAGCTGCACCTGCCGGTGCAGAGCGGAAACGACAGAATCCTAAAGGCGATGAACAGGCACTACACCCGAGAGAAGTATCTAGAAAAGGTGGATCTGGCAAGAAAATACATGCCGGACCTTGTCCTGACAACGGACATAATTGTAGGATTCCCGGGCGAGACGGACGAGGAGTTCGCAGATACGCTTTCCCTCTGCGAGCAGGTAAGATACGACGCGATGTTCACGTTCATCTACTCGAAGAGGAAGGGAACTCCGGCGGCCGAAATGGAAGACCCGTTCACGCGCGAGCAGAAACAGGTGCATTTTGACGCGCTAACCGAACTGACAAACAGAATATCCATGGAGAAGCACTCCGAATATATAGGTACCGTACACCGCGTGCTGGTGGACGGCGAGACCGGCAGGGAGGAGTATAACCTTTCCTCGCGGACAAACGGAGGAAGACTTGTTCATCTCAAGGCGGACCCGTCGCTTATAGGCAGGTTTGTAAATGTAAAAATAACGGAAGGGAATACCTGGGCGCTTTACGGCGAGGTAGTTGACTGATGGCGGAACTGACCCCCATGAAAAGACAATATCTGGAGATAAAGGAGAAGTATCAGGACTGTCTGCTTTTCTTCAGGCTCGGAGATTTTTACGAGATGTTCTACGAAGATGCCATTACGGCATCCAAAGCCCTGGACCTCGCGCTTACGACGAGAGACAGAAACGTGGAAGATCCCGAAGAGCGCACTCCGATGTGCGGAATACCGTACCATGCCGCGGAGACATATATAGCAAAGCTGATTGCCCAGGGCTATAAGGTTGCGATATGCGAACAGCTTGAAGACCCGGCACTGGTAAAGGGTCTGGTCAAGAGAGACGTAATCAGGATTATTACCCCGGGAACTCTTACGGAAAGCTCGATGCTGGAAGAGAACCTGAGCAACTACGTCTGCGCCGTCAGCATGGACGGAGCGGCCGGAGGAGTTGCCTTTTGCGACGTGTCTACGGGCGAAATGTGCTGTGCGTCTTTTGAAAAGGATGCCGCGGGGCACATTATTAACGAGCTGGCGCGCTTTTCGCCGCGAGAGGCTGTGCTTACTTCAAGACACGAAGATATAGAGACTTTTCTCGGCGAAAGAATAAACGCCATGCTCGAGTTCAGGCAGGCCGATTCCGGGGAGAGATGCGAAGGCCAGTTCGTATCGCTAGATACGGAAGACAAAAACGCACTCATCGCTGTCGGAACGCTGCTGAACTATATCGACGAGACGCAGAAGTTTGACATATCCCATATAAACCGTCTGGATGTTTTTTCCGGCGGAAAGTATATGGAAATGGACTACACTACAAGGAAGAACCTTGAACTGACGGAAGCTCTTCACACTGGAGAGAAAAGAGGTTCCCTGCTGTGGGTGCTCGACAAGACCAAGACGCCCATGGGCTCGAGAATGCTCAGGTCCTGGGTGGAGAGACCGCTGCTTTCGGTCCTGGCCATAAAGAGAAGGCTCGCCGCAGTGGATGAACTGGTGCATGACAATGTCGGCCGCGGCGAACTGATGCTGAGGCTGAAGGAAATAAGCGACCTGCAGAGACTGGCGGGACGCTGCGTTTACGGAACCGCCGGCGGAAGAGACCTGAGGACTCTTGCCAACTGCGCCGTATATCTTCCCGAGATTAAGAAACTCGTATCCGGATACAACAGTGCCGGGCTGAAGGATATAGCAGCCATGGACACTCTGGACGATATCCGCGCCATGATAGACAATGCCATAGATGAAGCACCGCCGTTTTCGGTGCGCGAGGGCGGAATTATCCGTCCTGGATACAGTGCGGAACTTGACAGGTTGAGGGATATCCGCGACAACGGAGCGGAAATGATAAAAGCCCTTGAGGAAAGAGAACGCGAGCGCACCGGAATAAAGAAACTGAAAGTCGGGTACAACAGGGTGTTCGGGTATTACATAGACGTGCCCAAATCCGCCGGAGATGTAATGATTCCGGAGGACTATATCCGCAAACAGACGCTCGTATCCAACGAAAGATACTTCACGACGGAACTGAAGGAACTTGAAAACACTCTTCTCACAGCAAGAGAGCAGATAAACGACATGGAATTCGGATTCTTTACCGAAATCCGGGAAAAGGTTGCACTTCAGGTCAGGAGGATACAGGAGACCTCCGAAAAGGTCGCGACGGCCGACGTGCTGTGCTCGCTGGCCGAAGTTGCGGTCAAGAACAACTACACCTGTCCGGAGGTTGACCTTTCGGGTGCGCTGTCCATTACGGAGGGAAGACATCCCGTGGTCGAGCAGACGCTCAAGGAAATCCTTTTCGTACCTAACGACACATATCTTAACGAAAACGCAAACAGAGTGGCAATAGTGACCGGACCGAACATGGCTGGAAAATCCACCTATATGAGGCAGACCGCGCTTATTACTCTTATGGCTCAGATGGGTTCGTTCGTACCCGCAAGAAGCGCGACGGTTGGAGTGGTCGACAGGGTGTTCACCAGAATAGGCGCAAGCGACGACCTGGCATCCGGACGCTCGACGTTCATGGTTGAAATGAGCGAGATGGCCAACATACTCAAATATGCCACACGCGACTCGCTTCTGATTCTCGACGAGATAGGCCGCGGCACGTCGACATTCGACGGAATGGCGATTGCGAGAGCAGTTCTGGAATACTGCGCGGACAAAAAGAAACTCGGGGCAAAGACAATGTTCGCGACGCACTATCACGAACTGTCCGACCTCGAGGGAATCGTGGACGGTGTCGTAAACTACAACATCTCGGCAAAGAAACAGGGCGGAACGCTCGTGTTCATGAGAAAAATAGTCCGCGGCGCGACGGATGACAGCTACGGAATAGAAGTCGCAAAGCTCGCCGGACTGCCGGATGCCATCGTTAAAAAGGCAAACGAATTTCTCGCGGAATACGAATCCGGATCGCCGGATGCCCCGGCAGGGAATCCAAAAGGATCAGACCAGGTCAGCCTGGCGGATATAGGCTCGGAACGGGTCAGAAAAATACTAGAAGGGACTGTAATTGAAGAGCTTACTCCCATAGAAGCTCTCAATCTGGTAAATGAGCTCAAACGTATCGTCAAAAACTGAATTTACAAGCCGCATGTCAAAATGGCAGACGCTGTTTGCCCTTTTGTGGATATGCATGCATACCATTGGACTTCCGTGGATAATGTCAAAGATTCCCGGAATCTACAACTATGATGAGGCGACGCTGAATTTTGCGCTTTACGCTTTCAGCGCGGCCGCGCTCGTAATCGGGTGCTGGACATTCATGAAGCGCGATTACAATACGCTGTGCGACAATTTCAGACGTACGCTGTTCACCATAATAAGATGCTTCGCAATGATTGTCGCGTTTGATCTGCTGCTCACGGGAATACTGTCGCTGTTTCAGGTTGTATCCGGAGCTGATATTGAAATCGCCAATGAAAACAATGATGCGATAACGACCATGGCCGGTTCGAATTACGGTATGATAGCGGCGGCATCCGTTTTCCTTGCTCCGATAGCGGAGGAAATCATGTTCCGGGGTGCGGTCTTCGGAACCTTAAGACGCAAAAACAGAGTGCTGGCATACGCCGTCAGCATGATTCTTTTCTCGGTATATCATGTGTGGTCATACGCAATCAGTGATCCGAGCTACTGGTGGTATACACTGCAGTATCTGCCGGTATCGTTTGTGATTTGTTTCTGCTATGAACAAAGCAACACAATCTGGGGGAGCATCCTGTTCCACATGATATGGAACGGAGTTACGCTCTATGCGCTTCAGGCGCTGGGAGAGATGATCTAATGGATACTAAAACAAAAGTTAAAATGGTTCTGTTTCTGGTGATTTTTATCCTTCTTGTGGCACTGATAATATTTGCCATTACGGGCACCAAGAGCGACAGAGAATATTATCAGCTTAACGGATTAAGCACAATTCCGCCACAGGGGACGGATGCGCAGCAGCCCGACGGAACGACACAGGCGCCCGCCGCGGTGACGGCAGTTCCGGCTTCAACGCCGGCGCCGACGCCGCAGCCCACCCCCGTTCCGACCCCTGAGCCGACTCCCGAACCCACTCCGACTCCGGTACCAACACCGACACCTCAGCCCGTGGGAATGGAACTGGGCAAAGGCAGTTTCAGTTCATCCGACGAATACAAGCTCAGAATCCGCGCCGACTACAGAGCATATGTAATCGACGAAAACCAGGTCGCGGTTGAAGTGACCGCAACGGCACTGCACTATGCGATGTACTACACCTCATACAAGACCCTCTTCCTCTCGGTAAACGGAGTGACGGAGAATCTGGATACGCCCGACATAGCGACCGATGCGGGAGGTCTGCAGGAAACCGTGCTCGGTACATATACTTTTACGGTCCAGATACCGGCGGGATCCAGCGCACAGATTCCGGTCAATGCGAAATGGAATTTCAACGGTACATACGGCAAGGACAATGACGGCAATCCGATCAGCATCAGCAATCTGGAGTGCGGCGGAAACATTACAATCGTAAGATGATGGACAGGGAAAAAGCTGAAAGAATCGTCGACACGCTGATTGCGGCATATCCCGAAGCCGACTGCACGCTTGACTATGCAAAAGACTACGAGCTGCTGTTTTCCGTGAGGCTTGCGGCACAGTGTACGGACGAGCGGGTAAACAAAATAACGCCTGCGCTGTTTGAAAGGTTTGACTCTCTCGAGGCGTTTGCCTCTGCGGATGTTGCCGAGGTTGAACAGTACGTGCATTCGTGCGGTTTCTACAAGGCCAAAGCCAGGGATATTGTCGAATGCTCAAAGATACTGCTGGAAAAATACGGTGGCAGGGTCCCGGGTACCATGGAGGAACTGACATCTCTTCCCGGAGTGGGAAGAAAAACGGCAAATCTCATACTCGGAGATATTTTCAACGTTCCAGGCAGCACGGTCGTGGATACGCACTGCATCAGGCTCAGCAACCGCATCGGTTTCGTGGACGACCTGAAAGAACCCGAAAAAATAGAGGCAGAACTCAGAAAAGTCCTGCCTCCGGATAAATCATCAGTATTCTGTCATTGTATCGTGCTCCACGGAAGAGCCGTGTGCACGGCGAAAAAACCGAAATGTGAAGAGTGCTGTCTAAAAAGTCTTTGCAGATATGGAAACAACGTATAAAGTTCCGTCAACAACGCGGAACTTTATTTCTTTTCCGGCAAACGACATACCGTATTCCCTGCCGTCTTCCTGATATCTGGGACGCGGATCCAGGGCAAGAATGTCGTGAAGCGCGCAGAGCTTGTCATCGGGAAGTTCGCTGTCGCAGCCGTTTTCAAAAACTACTTCAAGAGCATCCTCCGGCGCCGGAGCGAAGCCTTCGCACGCATCGGGTATGCAGTCGGAGTACGGAAGATACGGCTTGATGTCATAGACCGGGGTGCCGCTCATCAGATCCGCGCCGCGAACGTAAATAACGGGAGCATCCTCGCAGTCAAAATCGATATGGTCGAGTGAAACGCAGCTGAGTCCGAGATTGTTTGGCCGGAACGGCGATCTTGTCGCAAACACGCCCATCCGGATATTTCCGCCGAGTCTGGGCGGACGCACCGTCGGGGAATAGTCCTCGCGTATGTTTTCAGAGAACTGCCAGATAAGCCAGATATGCGAAAAGCTTTCCAGACCCCTTACCGAATCGGGATTCCGGTATTCCGGCTCGAAAACTATTCTGCCGGTGAGATTGTCCGAAAGAAGGGATTGCCTCGGGATTCCGAACTTGGTATCAAAGTCGGTATAGATTTTGGCTATAGCGTTAATTTCCATATAACACACCCAAACACAAAAAAAATAATAAATTATGCAGAGCATATTATACTATATGCTCTGCAGTAAGTTAATATTGAAATATTATCAGATCTGGGAGTTGATTTTAACTCCGGGGCCCATTGTGGAAGCGGTGACGCAGGACTTGATGTACTGGCCTTTTGCGCTTGCCGGCTTAGCCTTGATAATTGCAGAAAGGAGAGCTGTGAAGTTCTCTGTGAGCTTCTCTGCACCAAAGCTGACTTTGCCGATGGGGCAGTGGATGATGTTGTTCTTGTCGAGACGGTACTCAATCTTACCGGCTTTTGCTTCGGCAACAGCCTGGGCAAGGTTCGGAGTAACTGTACCGGCCTTCGGTGAAGGCATGAGACCTTTGGGGCCGAGGACTTTACCGAGACGTCCGACAACACCCATCATATCGGGAGAAGCGATAACTGTATCGAAATCGAACCAGTTTTCACCCTGAATCTTTTCTACGAGTTCCTGGCCGCCTGCGAAATCAGCACCGGCTGCGAGAATCTCGTCAACCTTTTCGGGCTTGCAGAAAACGAGGACGCGGGAGGTTCTGCCTGTGCCGTTCGGGAGAACTATGGCACCACGGACCTGCTGGTCAGCGTGACGACCGTCAACACCGAGTCTTACGTGAAGTTCGACTGTCTCGTCAAACTTTGCCTTGGAGCTGTCGCAGACAAGCTTGAAAGCATCCTGAGCATCGTAAATTTTGGAATGATCAATGAGCTTGGCGCTCTCTTTGTAATTTTTACCTCTAAACATTTCTGAAGTCCTCCTTATTCGCCAACGATGACGCCCATGGAGCGGCATGTGCCGGCTATCATGCTCATTGCAGACTCAATGTCTGTGCAGTTGAGGTCGGGCATCTTCTGCTCGGCAATCTTGCGTATATCTTCCTTGGAGATAGTAGCAACCTTGTCGGCCTGAGGAACACCGGAAGCCTTCTCAATTCCGCAGGCTTTCTTTATGAGAAGAGCTGCGGGAGGAGTCTTGGTGATGAATGAAAAGCTGTGGTCGGCGTATACTGTGATAACGACAGGAATCATCATTCCCACATCGTTCTTTGTACGCTCGTTGAAATCTTTTGTGAACTGGCCGATGTTAACACCATACTGGCCGAGTGCAGGACCTACAGGGGGAGCAGGAGTTGCCTTGCCTGCGGGAACCTGGAATCTGATTAATCCTATAACTTTCTGTGCCACTTTGAAGCACCTCTTTCTTCTTAATTAATTATTCGTCATCGACGCTTTCAACCTGATCGAGCTCGAGATCGACGGGAGTTTCCCTGCCGAACATTGAAACAACGACATTGACGGAATTTGCGTCAATATCAATGTCTTCAACCTTGCCGAGAAATCCGGCGAGAGGTCCGTCGGTAACCTTGACGGTATCTCCGACTTCATAACCGACATTAATCTCTCTGTGCTCGACACCGAGATTGAGTACATCCTGCTCTGGCAGAGGAGAGGGTTTACCATCTGCTCCGACGAAGCCGGTAACACCGCGGACATTATTGACCAGGTGCCAGGTGTCATCCGTAAGCACCATCTTTACAAGAACGTATCCCGGGAAAACTTTGCGCTCAACGGTCTTCTCACCGTTATCGGTGTACTCCGTGATCGTCTCCATGGGGATTTTAACTTCCTGGATCAGGTCTTCCATCTTGCGGTTTTCAGCTGCCTTCATAATAGCAGCCGATACGGCGTTTTCATAACCCGAGTAGGTATGAAGAACGTACCATTTTATCTGTTCAGCCATCAGCGTTAACCCGCCAGAGACAGTATCGCTTTAACAAGCAGCTGAGCTATCTCATCAAAACCCCAGATAAGTATTGCTGAGATAAATATCATGCCGAGAGAAATGAGAGTGTTCTTGACGAGCTGTTGTCCTGTAGGCCAGATAACCTTCTTCAGTTCGCTTCTCATTTCGCGGAACCATTTGCCTATTCTCTGGAAAATGTTAGGCTTTTTGTTCTCTTCTTTCTTGACGGCAACGGCAGCTTTAGCAGGAACAGAATTATTATTCTTTGCCATGTTTCACCTTTCCTTTCAAGAATTACTTTGTCTCGACATGGAGGGTATGCTTTCTGCAGAAGGGGCAATACTTGTTGAGTTCAAGACGGTCTGAAGTGTTTTTCTTGTTCTTCATCGTATTGTAATTCCTCTGCTTGCATTCCTCGCATCTCAAAGTGACTTTAATGCGTGCGTCTGCAGCCATAACGGCACCTCCTTATATATTTGCTTGAGGCAACAAAAAAACCGCGCAGAGCGCGGCACAGCATAACTACAAATGCGCGGTATCAGCGCGCTTAGAAATGCGGCCGCCTCAAGGCTTGCCTCCCTGAAATCAAGAAAATCTCTTGCACAGGTAAAGTAGAATATATATGAAATAGTATAGAAAGTCAATGATTTTTTGCATATTTTTCTGTTTTTTCAACGATTTTCTTCAATAACGGCGCAGAACAGACGAAAAGTCCGAAATTCCGGCAAAAAATGGTTGACCGGAAGGATAGATTTCGGGTATATTATTTATTTATACCATTTTAAATCACTAAAGCAACAACGGCTAAATTATCTGCTGGAGGTGAAGAACGTGTACGATTTCGTGCTTAGGAACTGCACGATAATGGATGGTACCGGCGGTCCGGCTTACAGCGGTGACATCTGTGTGCAGGACGGAAAGATTGCCCGGATATGCGATTGTTACGACGGCGAATGCGAAAAGCAGATCGACTGCGCCGGGCTCATAACCGCACCCGGGTTCATAGACATGCACAGCCATTCCGACGTATGCCCGTTCGGCGAGAATTTCCCGGACAGCAAGATACTGCAGGGGATAACCACGGAGCTGTGCGGAAACTGCGGTGTCGGATCCATAGGGATGGCGGACAAGGATCACAAATTACTCGCGAAGTCAATCTGGGAACTGTATGAGCAGGAGCCCGGGAAAAACGGTGACGGCTGCTATAACACGCTCTCAGAATACAAGGAAGCGGTCGAGAAACTCGGCTATCCGTCCAACATCGCGATGCTGGCGGGACACGGTCCGGTAAGGGAGAGAGTGCTGGGCAACGAAAACCGCGCGCCGGATGCCGCGGAACTTCTCAAAATGCAAGAGGAGCTGGAGAGCCTTCTGAAAGAAGGCGCGTTCGGCCTTTCCTACGGTCTTATATATCCGCCGGGAAGCTTTTCAAAAAGCGACGAACTGATTGCGCTTGCGGAGGTCTGCGCGAAGAACGACGCTTTCGTGGCCGTGCATATGCGCAGCGAGGGACTCGAAATACTCGAAGCTTTCGATGAAATGGTCGATGTGGCACGCGCCTCGGGAGCAAGACTGGAAATATCCCATCTGAAGATTCTGACGAAAAAGCTATGGGGTAAATCCGTGGAGCTCATAGATAAGATGGATAAAGCACGCGCGGAGGGAATAGATATCCACTGCGACCAGTATCCGTTTACAGCCTCGAATACGGTTGCCGCGGCACTGCTGCCGCGCGAAGCGCTTGCGGGATCGAAGGCGAAGCTGCTGTTCAAGCTGTTCTTCCCTTCGAAGGAAACTCTTGCGGCCGTGGACAGAACGATAGACGAAAGAGGCGGACCTGAATCCGTGCTCATTTCACAGACCGGAGGCAGGTATCCGGACTATGAGGGAAAGACGCTTCAGGAGATATCCGACGAATACGGCATTGAACCGGCAAAACTTGTCGTAAAGATGGTCAGAACGGTATTTACCGCGGCAAAGGCGTTCTTCTTCTGCATAAGCCGGGATGATATGCTTAATTTCATGCGTCAGCCTTATGTTTGTGTAGGCAGCGACGGTTCGGCATATTCCTTCGACCACATAGAAGACCTCATGCCGCATCCGAGAAACCTGTGCACATATCCGGAGTACATCCGCACAATACGCGAAACCGGAGTGCTGTCCTTGGAGGAGGCGGTCCGCAGAATGACAGGGCTTCCCGCCGAGATAATGGGGCTGGGTGACAGAGGCCTGCTGCGCGAAGGCATGGCGGCCGACATTACGGTTTTTAATTTCGATACGGCCAGGGGTATCGACCTGTACAAAAAATCTCCGGGAAAACCGGAAGGAATAGAATATGTAATTGTTAACGGCGAAACGGTGGTTGACAGGGGCAGAGTGACCGGCGCCAAACCGGGCAAAGTGCTTCTCAAAAATACCGCGCAAGCCTGAAAAAGAAAGGAGAAACTATGGAACTCGGGAAATACGCACTTATTCAGGCACCGTCCCTCTGGGCGCTGCTGCCGCTTCTTCTGTTCATCGTGCTGTCGATGGTAATTCCCAAAAAGGGTACGATGATCGGACTTGCCGCAGGCGTTATTTGCGGCATAATTCTGGTTATGCCCAGCATAAGCGACCTGCTTAAATCCGTTCTGGGCGCGCTGACCGGCTCGACGATGATAATAGGACTTATGATCATGCTCGGCACCGGCCTCGGCTCGCTGATGAACCTTGCCGGCATATCCAAAACTCTGGTTTACTGGATAGTAAAGAAAATAGGCGTCAATACCCGCACCAAGGCCAAGATAGTTCTGGCAATCAGCTCGATTCTTATCTGCGGTCTTCTCGGCACTCTTGCCGGCGGCAACGCAATTATCGCGCCGATACTTATTCCGATACTCGCAACGCTGGGAATCACTCCTTCGGTTGTCGCAATAATGTTCAAGACATGCGGCGAAATCGGACTGATTCTCGGACCTCTCACTGGCGTAACGCTGATGACGATGAAAATGACCGGTCTGTCATACGGACAGCTGATGCTTCAGGCGGTTATCCCGTTCGCAATATTCTGGTTCATCGGAGCCTGGGTCGGCTGCAATGTTGTACAGAAGAGAACCGAAGGCAAGGAATACTATGAGATTGACCCTTCGTTGGCTGACCTGAGCGCAATAGAACCGACCAAAAAAGAGAGCAAAGCGACACTGATATTCATGATTACATTTGCGGTCCTCCTGATTGTGGGCATCGTGACCAAACAGGGAATCATGTACTCGCTTATTATTATCTTGCTTCTGACAATACTGACCTTCTTCCTTGACGGGGCAAGCTTCAAGGACAGCATGAAGGCCGAATGGAAAGGCATCAAATCCATGCTGATAGTAATCCCGATTCTTCTGCTCTTCGGCGTCATGCTTGATTTCGTTACGGCAGGAGACGGATTTACGGCACTGGGCAATCTGCTCGGAGGGCTTGCGAACAAGGGCGGAGCCGCTGCGGTGGCGCTGGTATCCGCTGTGGTTGGAGGTTTCGGAATCGAAACCACGGCAATTCTCGAAATACAGATCATCGCCGAAACATTCGGCAAACTCGCGGCTGCGGCAGGCCTCCCGATGGGCGTGTTTGCGGTGTCTATACTCGCGGCCACAAGACTGACCAGCTCGGTATACCCCACCAGCAACTTCATGGGCCAGATGATAACCGCGCGCAGCACAAACACAAAGGATGCGATGATAGCAAACTGGATAAGCGCGGCCTTCGCGTGGGCCTTCGTAATCCTGTATGCATTCATAGGGCCGATGATTCTCGGCTGACAACACGGACCGGAAGCCTTCGGGCTTCCGGTATTTTCATATGAAGGACTTGTTTCCAGATAATTTATAAATTGCGGTAGAAAAAGCGAATTAAAGTGCTATAATTCCAAGTATGAATTACAAAGAAGCTATAGACTACATAAAATATACCGAAAAATCCGGTTCGATACTGGGGTTTGAAAGAATCACGGCACTGCTTGAAATACTGGGAAATCCCCAGGACGGGCTAAAGTACGTCCATGTGGCCGGAACAAACGGCAAGGGCAGCTGTTCTTCGATGATGGCATCCGTCCTGAAGGCTTCGGGCTACAAAACGGGACTGTATACTTCGCCCGGCATTCACCGCATTAACGAAAGAATGCAGATAAACGGCAAGGAAATCGATGACGATGTCTTTGGCGAAATGGTCAGCACGGTCAAGTCCGCCGCGGAAAAGCTCGGCGAACAGCCGACCGAATTTGAAATACTGACCGCAACCGCATTCGTATGGTTCGCCGCGGAAAAGTGCGACATTGTCGTTCTTGAAGTGGGCATGGGCGGAAGATATGACGCCACCAATGTCATAATCTGTCCGGAAGTCGCGATTATCATGAATATCGGTCTGGATCACACCCAGATTCTGGGGGACACGATAGCAAAGATAGCCTACGAAAAGGGCGGAATCATTAAAGAAGGCTCGGAAGTGGTCATGTACGAGCAGAGCGAAGAAGCCGAAAACGTCATCGCGGAAATGTGCAGGGAGAAAAACGCCACGCTGACAATTGCCGATTTCAGCCGGATTGAACCTGAATTCGACAGCCTGGAAGGTCAGAGCTTTTCCTACAAAGGCGAAAAGTATGCCATTCCCCTGCTCGGTGCGCACCAGAGAAGAAACGCTTCCGTTGTGATTGAAGCGGCCAAAATACTTCGCGGCAGAGGATACGACATCGACCAGACGAATCTCGAATTCGGACTGTACAGCACTTTCTGGCCGGCAAGGTTTGAAGTTTGTTCGGAAGTTCCGTACTTTATTGTTGACGGCGGGCACAACCCGCAGTGCGCAACCACGGTTGTGGAGAATCTTGCGAACTATTTCCCCGACAGGAAACATATAATGCTGGTGGGTGTGCTTGCAGACAAGGACTATGAGACCCTGTTCAAGATAATAAATCTGGCTGCGGACGAATATATATGCGTGACACCTCTGAGCCCCAGAGCACTTCCGGCCGAAGAGCTGGGCAGGTATCTTGAAAGGTTCGGAAAACCGGTGACGGTATGCCAGAGCATAGAGGACGGCGTTTTTACGGCAATCGACCATGCCGGACAAGACGATATGGTCTGTGAGGTCGGTTCCCTGTATATGGCGGGCGCGGTCAGGGAATGCCTGGGACTGTACTGAGGTGAATTACACGGGATGAGGACAATGGCTATAGATTACGGAGACGCCAGGACCGGTCTGGCAGTGTCCGATTTGACGGGAACGCTGTGCGGCGACGCATGGACCATGGAAGAATGGAATATGGAGCGTGCAGCCAAAAGAATATCCGAAGTGGCAAAATCCAGGGACGTTGACAGGTTTGTTCTGGGGCTTCCGAAAAACATGGACGGAACCGAAGGCCCGAGAGCGGAAAAGAGCAGGGAACTCAAAAAGCTGCTTGAAGAGGAAAGCGGACTGCCGGTAATTCTCTGGGACGAAAGACGCACCAGCATAGAAGCCCACCAGATACTGCACGACAACGGGAAAAAGGAAAAAAAGCACCGCAAGACCGTTGATGCGGTTGCGGCGTCGCTTATTCTCGAGGGATATCTGGGAAGCATTTAAAAACTTTTATACAAAACAGGAAGGACAGAACTGAAATGAAATCAGCTCTGCCCTTTTTTGCCGGAAACCGTTTGGATTCGCAGCAGTTATTTCATGAAATTGAACAGCATATTCATAAACGGATCGCTGGACGGCCCGGACTTGACGGAATCTATCATTTTCAGGGACAATTCGTTGCCCAAAAACGATAATCCGAGGCATATTGCGGAGTCTGCGTCTTCCGTTATATCCGATTCGGCAACGACATCGCTGAGAAGAGCATCGGTTATTTCATCCAGGCAGATATAGATTCTGCTGTCGGCACCCCGCCCGGAGCACACCTTGATTACGGGGTTTTCCAGCGAATATGTCCTGCCCATGTAACACACTGACAGCGCTTCGCCGCAGTTCAGTTCTCTTTGCGCATTGAGGGGCCCGGTGACAAAATCGGAATAATCACTTGCCCAGTTGTTCTCTTGCTGCCTGATGACTTCAAGGAGCACGTTTTTTCTTTCGGGGCTGATAAGATTTGACTGCATTGGTTTCACCTACCTTTTTTAGAATGAATATGGATTAAAGTTGTTGAATGCCATAACGAACCACGCGGTCGGGGCGACATGGGCATCCGTGCTGTATTCCCAGGCATCGCCCGAAAACAGCTCAAAGCCCGTGGAAAGGTTGTCAACCGTAGCGGCGGGTATAAATCCGCTGTCAAGCTGCACCCCGGCAAGGGCCTCCATTGCGGATACAGCCTTGTCGTCATCGCCGAGAAGTCTGTACATCAGCGCCGTATATGCGGTGCCTTCGGCCCACCAGCCGCCGTTTTCGTTTGCCGCGCAGAAGGGATATGCGCCCTCTTCCGTAGCCATCTTATCCACGACACGAAGCGAATCCGCGTACGGTTTGAATTTGTCTCCGAGAGACATGCATGCCCATACCTGCGCATCGAGAACAATGTTGTCCCTGTTGGGGGTTACGCCGTCATCACCCGTACCGGTATAGAAGTATTTTTCATCGCTGTCGTACATTGAATCTATAAACTCCAGCGCGCTGCCGGCGGCATCCTTGTATCTGTCCTCGCCGGTGAGTTCATAAAGCCTGGAAAAAGCGGCGTAAGCGTCGATGTTGTGTTCTATGGATTTATAGGTAAACACATATGTGGTTTTCTCCCCGCCCTCGGGCCAGCCGTCATAGCCGCCGGTGAAGCCCGGAGTATCGTCGCTGCAGCTTTCGATTACCCAGTCCATAAGCTGTGCGGCCGCATCGCGGTAGGCCTCACAGTCATATTTCGCATCGTACTGCAGAAGCGCCAGTGCCGCATATGAGGTGTTGCCGACATTCGACCCGGTCTGGTAGCGGTCTTCGTACCATGTGCCGCTGTCCGTGTCATACCAGCCGGGAAGCCTTGCGCAGCCGTCCCAGCCCGGGAACGAGCTGATGTCTCCGGCGGCGTAGGCGTTGCGAATCCTGCCGGCGCAGAAACGGTCGTTGTCCACCGCGTACACGAATGAATCCAGAAGTTCCTTCGCCTCGGACTCTTTATCCGCAGATATGAATGCCATGGCGGCGAGAGCGTTGTCATAGGTAAATGCGGCGTTTTTAATGTATATGTTTTCCGTTTCATAGGAGCGGAGCAGATAATTCGTATTGTCTCCGTAACCGAAATCTCCGGTAAAGCAAATATCGTCAATATAGAAAACCGATGTGCCGTTACCGGAACGGTCACCGCTGAGAACATATCCGAAACCGCAGACTATATAACTCATATCCGCGGAACCGAGATTTATGCTGTATTGCTTCCACTCGTCGGAAAGGCTGACAAAGCCGAGAGACTTTTTGTGAGTACTGTCGGGATATTTCACAAGTTTGTGGTTGTCACCGCCGTCGTATCCGAAACCGCAGGTGAAAAACTCAATCTTTTCACCGCCGTTTTCGCCTTTTGCCCAGAAGCTGAGCGTTTTGGCACCCGTAAGGTCGAGCCCCTGACCGTCGGCGCTTCCGTCGTTTAACTGAGCCACGCTGCTTCCGTCCTCGAGATAACCGTTCAGAAACATCCAGCCGCCCCAGTCACCCGAAGCCGTCTTCTGCTCACAGCGGATGCAGCTCGTACCGGAGTGCGGGTCGTCCTGCCAGTTCTCATCCATGTCGCGGATAAGGCTCTTGTCGGACCCCCACATCATGGCCTTCTGGGTAAAGTGGTTTTCGGTATCGCCGAATTCCCTGTATACCCACACGTAGCTGCTTTCTTCATCCAGTTCCGCGGCAAGAGCGTCAAGCGCCTTGTCCGCACTGTCTGCAAAGCCGTCATAGACATCGTCCGCGCAGGCGCTGCCGACCGCGCAGAGCATTACAAGAATTGCAAGGAAAACGGAAATTAGCTTTTTCATAGTCTCCTCCATTTCTTTCATGGCCTTTTTCAAAACAGTTTCTTAATATTCGAGTATTTCACAAACAAATTACCGAACTCCAGTTCGCGGTGGTAGTGTCCGCAGTACCATTCCCGGAAGCGGCACTCGGCATAGACTTTGTCGAGAAAATCCGTCAGTGCGTCGGGCTTATAACTGAAATTCATAAGCTTGGCGCTGATGTCCTTCTGGATGCAGCCGGGTGCGCAGTGGGAAATAACGTAATCAACGTCAAAATTGTGTGTTTTGAGATTATCCCAGGCCTCGGCCATCTCGGAAGCGTCGGGCATCTCGTTTTCCCACCAGCTGACGCCTTTGACCCTGAACATCTTCCACGAATTTTGCATATCAAGAAGCTTCTTTTCAAACTCGGGATCGTCCTTGTCGAGCACACCGTCGTATATGTCGTGGGAAGCCGCTCCGCCCATCACGAAAAACGTGCTGCCGCCTATTTCGTATATCTGACCGCGCATCAGATGTATCAGGTTGTCCCGGATGAAATGCACCTTTCCCCCGTGCCATGTACTGATGCCGTAGCTGTTGAGAAGGTCGTAGTTTTCGTGGTTTCCGTCGGCAAAAAGGATGTTGTACGGCAGTGCGGCGAGTTCATCAAGAGCTTTTTGCTCTTTGGCGTCACCGCTCCAGATCCCGCCGAAATCTCCGCAGATAATAATATAGTCGTCTCTCGTAAGCTCCCTCTGTGCCGCTGCGCCGACAAGACGCAGCCGTGCAAAGGCGCCGTGAGTATCGCCGGTTATTAATACCATAACCACATCTTCCTTATGAATTCCGTCCGAGCGCCCGCAAGCAGTGCGGGTACGTATTTGAATGCCGCCGGTTTTTCTGTTTTCATCGTATCATTTTTTCGGATGTCTTCCAATATGTACGTGGTCTAATTTCCAGAAAATTCATGAACTGGCGGACGGATGCATCAACATGCCGAGACAATCCGGGAAGCAAAGCAACGCCTTGGACTTGACGACGGCGATTTTTCCGTGCTACAGTGAAAAAAAGAAATCAAAAAAACGAAAGGAAAGGGAAGCTTATGTTTAAGTTAGGAAGGATGCGGAAATCCGCGAAAGCGCTGATTGTCATGACAGCAATCATTCTCGGCCTGCTTCTGGTTGCATGCGGGAAAAGCACCGATTTGAAGGACTATCGCGAGTTGTCCTGGGAAGGAAAAGAATTGACAGTTATGCTCGGCACGAACAAGGATACCGGCTGTGAGTGGAAAAACACCTTCGGTGATGACTCCATCATCGGCTACTCCATCAACAGGAAGTTCAAGCTCGCCGACAAAGGCGCCCTGAAGGGGCAGACCGTCGGTGTGCTGTCGGCAGGTTTCGAGGGCAAGAGCGCGGGAACCACGACAATTACTTTCACCACGCCTTGTGACTGGGACGGCAATGCACCCGGGTACACATACGTTGTAACCGTGGAGGTTGCCGCAGACGGAACCATAGTGTCCGCCACGGGTGAATAGACACCGGTCGAAAATCAGAACGATTTATAAAAAAAGGGAGCTGTTGCAAAACGATGAGTGATTTTGCGCAGCGCCCTTTTTCCATTATGAGACTGTATACAGGGGACGGATCCCCTTATACACGATGTCTTATTTTGAGCCTCTTTTTTTCTTGTCCTGATATTTGGCGTGGATGGCAAGAACCGTCATTAATGCGAACAGGCACTGAACAGCCATATTAACAAGATGAACCGAGTTCATGAGAGGTCCGCCTCTGTGAACGCCGTTGTAGATAAAGAATGACGCTACAAATGCGAAAATCGATTCAAACAGCAGAAGATAAGACAGTATTTTTGAGTTTTTCTCTCCGAGATCTTTTGCGGTGGTCAGACCGCACAGGATGCCGAAAATAATTAGACACATTGACAGCACCATGGTATTGGTCTGAAGATACCTTCCAAGGAACAATGTGCAGAAAAAGACGGAACAGCAGTTTGCAAGAAGGAAATTATGCAAATACTTGGCGGCGTCTTTGGAGTATCCCTTAGCACCATAAAATATGGCGAACACCAATGCCGCCAGGCTTGAAATGCTGACAAGCAGGCCCTGCCCGTATCCGCCGTAGATGGCACAGCATGCAAGAGCAACTACACCGAGGGCCGACAGCAATGCGATTATGACATACAAGATTTTGTTTGCGCTTTTTTCATTTTAATATTTTCTCCCGATTTTTCTTTGAAGAGAAAAGCCTTCGCGGTCTTGCGGCAGTCTGCAGTAAGCATTCCCGCTGACAACGGCGAAAACCTGACCCTTCGTGCTGTTATTATGTTATCACGGTACGGACTTATAGGCAATAACCATGCCTGCCGGAGATAGTGTCAACTTGTTGTTGGACTTTTAACAGCTAGATCCAAAATCCGGTTAAA
>R27__coassemble_334_pt1 | contig 33219 bp, 25 predicted proteins | sample R27__metabat2_low_PE_023 | metagenome-assembled genome bin R27
GTACTTCCGGTCCGTTGGGAACCTGGGCTACTGCGACGTTCTTGATTGTCGTGCCGAGATCCTTCTCCTGGACGGTGTATGTGCCGGCTTCCACCGTTTTGCTTCCGCCCTTCGGCAGATCGATTGTGGTCTCGAAGTTAAACATCGGATCATTAACGGTTATACCCGTCAGATCTACGTTGCCCTGGTTCGTTACCTTTATAAAGAATGTTACCTCATCTCCGGGTTTATATTCATCCTTTACCGGAGACACACTCTTGGTAACCGTTATGGTCTCGTCAGCTTTTTCAACCTTTATATCGACAGGATTGGAGCTCGTTCCCGGTTCATCCGGAACCTGGGCAAGCGCGATGTTCCTAATTGTCTTGCCGAGATCCGTCGCCTGGATGGTGTATGTCTTGGTTACGCTCTCGCTTCCGCCGACCGCTATCTTGTCAATAGTGGTATCGAGGCCGATTATGCTGTCTTTAACGGCTACGTTTTCAAGCTCTACGTTACCCTCGTTAGTTACCGTTACCGTATAAGTGACGGTCTCGCCGAGCTTATATTCATCCTTTACTGGAGATACGCTCTTGGCAACAGTTATGGACTTGTCAGGTACATCAACCGTTATTTCACCAGGAACTTCAGGCTCGCCGGGAACCTGGGCGACAGCGACGTTCTTGATTGTCTTGCCGAGATCGTCAGGCTGGATGGTGTATGTGCCGGTTACGCTGCTGTCGCTTGCACCCGCCTCAATTTTGGTGATTGTGGCATTGATGCCTAACATTTCATCTGTAACGGTTATGTTCTCTGCCGCTACGTTGCCTTTGTTCGTTACCGTTATTGTGTAAGTTATGATATCTCCGACTTTGGCGGTCGTCTTGTCCGCACTCTTGGTAACCTCGATGGTCTTGTTAACATCTTCAACCTTAATGTCCACCTGATTGGAGTCTTTTGCGGGCTCACCGGGGACCTGGGCCGTAGCTATATTTGTAATTGTCTTTCCGAGGTCCGACGTCTGGATGGTGTATGTTGCGGTTACGCTCGCACTTTTGCCTGCCGCGATACTGTCGATTTTGGCATTCAAGCCTATCTTTTCGTCAACAACGGCTACATTGTTCACTGCTGTGGTACCGTTGTTTGTTACCGTAACTTTGTATGTGACGGTCTCGCCGAGCTTATACTCAGCCTTTACCGGGGATACGCTCTTGGAAACCGTTATGGACTTGTCAGGTACTTCTACGTCGGCTTCACCGGTTACTTCGGTCTCGCCCGGAACCTGGGCCACTGCGACGTTCCTGATTGTCGTGCCCAGATCCTTCTCCTGGACGGTGTATGTGCCGGTTATGCTGCTGTCACTTGCACCCGCCTCAATCCTGGTGATTGTGGCATTGATGCCTAACATTTCATCCTTAACGCTTACATTCTTAACGGCAACCGTGCCCTCGTTTTTAACCGTTATGGTATATGTTATGACATCGCCGACCTTGGCTGTCGTCTTGTCCGCAGTCTTGGTGACCGTTATTGTCTTGTCCGTCTGCACGAACTTCGCATAATATGTTGCCGCCACATAATTTCCGTCTGCGTCCTTGGGCTGCGGAACAATAGTTCCGTTTTCGGTGCTGACCCAGGTACTCTCAGCGGGGGTCTTGCATGCCGCGTCGACATACCAGCCTACAAATTCGTAGCCTTCACCCGCTGTCGGAGTTGAGCCTGTGACCGTGCCTCCGACGGCTTTGACGTTTTCGCTGTAATTGCTGAGTGTTCCGGTTCCTTCGGCTACGACATAGCTGATTACCACTTCCTTGGCTTCATAGTAGAATATGATAACATTTTTCGCTTCATCGCCCGAGATTGTCAGGCTCTTGGTTGATGACTCACCGGAACACAGCGTGTATCCGGCAAACTTCTTGTAGGTTTCCGAATCGATTTTGTCGCCTACGGCATATGTTTTTTCACTGGTTTTACTGTCGAGCAGCTGGTTTGTCTGCTTCACGATGTATTTTACAGTGTAGTCATAGAGCACTCTGTCGTAATAAAGGGTAAGCTCGAGCACACCCGATGTGCTGTCAACCGTACCGGATGTATTGCTTAATTCTTCATTGTACAGATATCCTGTAATATTTTGAGGCTCGACCTCGCCGGTTGTCGGATATCTTGTACCCCTCTTCCATGTAATATTCTGAGTATCACCATACTGAATCGTATACTCGCCTGTGCTGTCCTGAAGCATATGCTTAATGACAACTGTTCCGTTTATTGTGTCCTTGACATAATAGAACGTGATTTCATTCGGTCCGCCGTAGATAATCGTGAGACGTTCCTGAACGTTAAGGGGCCTGTAGTTTGCTACAGCAACATAGTTTTCCGTGACAACGTTCTTGTTGTTGTCGGATACCGTTTTTGTTGTAGCAATTTCCTCGCCGGTTTCCTGGTCAACATATCGCACCGTGTAGGGTACTGTTTCAGCCAGAACGTACGGAATAACGAGCTCATTGTCTTCTTCTTCGACCATAATGCTCGCGTCTCGTACCGTCGGGAAGCAGCCCGTCTCATATCCGGCGTACATTTCGCCCCCGACCTTTGCCGGATAGGCATAACGCTCACCTATGAGTTTGTACTCTTCCGTATCCGGCGCAACAGGTGTTCCGTCGCCGAGCTGGTACTTTACGGTGACAAGCGCGGTGTTTCCGTTTACCCAGCGTCCGTATATATTGACTATTCCGTCATCGCCGACGAGTTCCTTGGTTATAGGCATGTCAAACGAGAACGGTGTTCCTTCCTCCGTGAACCAGCCGACAAACGTGTATCCCTCGCGGGTTACATCGCCCGGTCTCTCATTCACGGGAATCACTTCATCCCTGTATACCTTGGTATCTAGTATGGTCGTCTCGTCGGACACCTTTATGTATGCTTTAACCTCATACTCGGGCGGTACGAATTTAGCGTATACCTTTACATTGCTGTTGGGCATCGTTGTAAACTCGTACTTCTCGGTATCTGCGCAGGTAGGTGATGTGTACCAGCCCGCAAACGTATAGTCGGAATCAAGCCCCACATCTGCAGCGGTCGGCGCGTATGTGCCGTTGCCGCTTATATTCTTTTCATAGCGAATATTCGCATCGGTCTTCAGCGGCGCGCTCATGCCGTTGTACCAGAAATCTATATTGTAGGTTTTTCTTGTATAATAGAACTTATAGATAATGCGGTTGCTGTCCTTGGGATCTGTTTTTTTGTTCGTTTCTTTCCTTCTCAAATCCGTAAATATCTTTCTGGTTCCATGTACCGCCGTGCACGAACTCCTGCTGGTAGTTTTCGCTGTCGGTATAATTATCGTCTTCAGCATTCTGCAGCATATAATGCAGTTCGGCAATTTTTGTGTATGATGTCCAGACAATACTGTATGTTGTCGTGGAACCGTTATCAAGCGAACTGAGCATGTCCGTTGTCAGGATATCTCTCTTTGATACAAATACCGTAGATGCGCCGGAATACTGCCATCCGTAGAACTTCACGGTTGCTTTTGAAGGCACGCTCATATTATCGATAGTCGGCCATTTGGCAAGAATATTGTCGCCGACTTTCGCCGAGAAGCTGTACTGAGCTCCGTTTTTGCTGTATGTGGCGCCGCCGATGGTCATTGTTGTTCCGTCTGTTTTATTATTGCTGCTGGTATTTGACAAACTGAACACAATATTATACTCGTTAAGGTCATATTTGCTGATTACTATTGTCGACCCGTCGCCTTTGACCTTCTCTTTTGTGCTCTTGTCTTCGTTGTAATGGTATACCTTGTAGTCTTTAAAGGTCGTATTTTTAAATGCGCTTTCTGCGCCGTCATCACCCGAAACCTCGGTTTCTACCGTTTCGGTTTTTGTGACAGTGCCTATGTAGGCATAGCTGCCGTCGTTGTTCTGCTTGTAGTACTCGATTGAGTAAACGGCCTCACCCGGCTTCCAGCTTGCCGTAAGTGTATCGCCGGTAGGCATCGTTTCCGGAATATCCTTGTCCCATCCGTCAAATATATAGCCATCTCTTGTCGGGTCGGCTACGGTTCCTATCGGAGCGCCGTACTTTGCATAGATAGGATCTACTCCCTTTCCTCCGTTCAGCTCAAAATTGAGCATATAGTACCTGCGGTTGAATTTGACCGTTACCACCGTTGATCCGTCGGATGCTATGGTTGCTGTATTGTCAAAGGGGAGTACATAGAAGCCTTCTGCCGTCAGGCTCTCACCCGAAATATATTTTGATACGGATTCTCCCGTGACGCCGTTCAATGTATCGCGGCCGCCCTCGGAATAATCGTCATTTTCTATGTTCTGATACAGATATACAACAGAAAATGTCGTCTGTCCGGGCACGTAAGTTACTCTGTATGTAACGTCACCCATAACCTTGTCAAAGTTCAGGGCAACCGATGTCTGGTCCGCGATATAGCCTTTAACGACGGGGCTGGCAATTGTCTCGTGGAACGCTGTCCCGTGACCGAGCTGAGCGATATACTTCTGTGCGATTTCCGTTCCGTCTTCGAGGATGTATTCTATCGTAATATTGTGGGTAACAAACTTCTCTTCGTTGATTTCAATTACCGTAATGTCGGTCGTTGCCGATTTTTCGGATACGGTTGCGGAAATAACTGCCATGCCGGCTCCGACAGCGGTCACGTGACCGTTCTGGTCTACAACCGCAACGTCCTCATTGTTGCTTGACCATGTGACACCGGAAGCCGGCTGTCCGCCTTCCATCGCATGGATATCTATCTGCTCATATGTTTTTTCGCCCTGATCATCAGTTGTTATTTTGAGCTGGGCGCTCTTAACATCCGTTGTAAGGCTGTCTGATGCGCTGACAACCGCAACCGGATACTGTGCGGAAACGCCTCCCGCCTCAGCGGTAACTACCGCGGTTCCAAAAACGCCCGTCGTCGAGACAAGGCCGTTCTGGCTGACTGTGACAATGTCCGGATCGCTTGACGACCACACAACCTTGTAGTCGGTCTTTGCGTTGTTGTTAAGATACGTCAGTGTCGCTGTCAGCTTTGAAGTATCCCCTACAACAAGTTCATTGTTTCCGGTAACCGCTATTGAAGCCACGTTTGTCATAACTTCCACGGCTGCCTGAGCAGTTTTCCCGCCGTAGCTTGCCGTGAGTGTGGTGTTGCCCGCCTTGGAGCCGCTGACGGCGACCGACGTACCGGTCCCTTCAACACCTGCAACTGTCGGGTCAGCGATTGCCCATGCTATATCCATGGAATCTGCGCTGCCGCCGTGGGAGAATGTAACGGTGGCTCTGACGTTTAGCTGTCCGCCTTCGACAATTGAGAGTGCTTCGCCGCAGCTGAGAGTAATGCTCTCAACCGTATCGTAAACTGTTATATTGACCGAGTCGCTGATGCTTGCATTGTCAGCTGCTTTTGCCGTGATGGTTGCGTTGCCGATTCCGACAGCCGTTACCGCGCCGTTGCCATCAACGGTCGCAACAGATTCATCGCTGCTTGACCAGCTTATATCCGAAGCGCCGAAGTACTCGCCCGGCTCTGCGCTGGCGGCAAGATTAAGCGTGTCTCCGACAAAAACCGGAGATGCCGCAATGCTTTTGTTGGTGATGGCAACCGACAGAATCTCAGGCGCGGTTACATTTACCGTGCATTCGCTGTAATCATCGCCTTCATTTGTCTCAACGCTTGCCCTTATAACCGCCGTTCCTTCGGAAAGGCCCTTTACAACGGCAGCCGTACCGCTCTTCGAGTCTATCCTGACAAAGTCGCTTCCGGACATAATTGCCCATGACAGTTCGGTTTCCGCTGCATCTTTCAATGATGCATTGAGGTTTAGACTCTCTCCCGACCTGATTGTTGCCTGAGATTTGTCAAGACGAACTTCGGGTCCCGGAGCGTTGACCGTAACTGTAAGTTGGGCCGTGGCGGTCCTTGTATTCCTTGTTACTGTCAGGGATACAACGGCAGTACCCTTACCGACGCCTTTTATTGTTGCCGTTTTATTGTCGCTGCTGATACTGCTTATGACAGCTACGCTTTCGTCACTGCTGCTCCACGTATAAGTTCTGTCGTGGCCGCCAAAATTGTAGCATTCGGCAGTAACTGTATCTGTATCTGTATCTGTTTTGCCTGCCTCAAGCGTCATCGAGCCCTTGTCCAGCCTGACGCTGCATCCGTTTGTGCCCTGAAACGTTACCGCATCAAGGGTCGACATAGGAGCTGCGAAAACTTCCGTGGGCATAAATCCGACAACCATTATGGCCACCAGAAGCATGGAAATTATCTTTTTCAGTTTAAAATTCATGACTTGTTCTCCCTCGTCATTATAGTCCAAATGGTGTGGAGTGATTTTTCACCCCGCACCATCATCATTAATATACCGCTTAAACACTCAGTTGTAGACGGAAAGCCCCCACATGTAAAATGCGTTGTATTCATCCGTCACAAACGTGAATGTAGGCATGTTTCCGTTGGGAGCGTCCCACCACGTCACGCCTCCGTCGTCAGAGTACTGCCACTGGTAGTAGACGGGCGCACCTTTTTTGCCGCCGATCACTGACGAGGCAATGGTAACCGCGTCTCCGTAGTCCTCCGGCTGGTTAACATACCAGATGCTCACGACAAACGGCTCTTCCTCTTCTTCGTCTTCGTCCTCTTCGTCTTCGTCCTCTTTATCTATGTCCAAATCCTCTTCATCTAAGTCCAGGTCTTCTACAGGCGGAAGATCCTCATCAGAGTCCGGCATGATATAATCCGGATCCGCTGCTCCGCACTTGATGCAGAACCCGTCCAGAAAAACATGGTCGCATACTGTCTCGTCCTCTGCTTCCGGAATATCGCCGACATCAATCTCTTGCGTCTCTTCCGTGGTTATTACCGGTTCGGGCTCAACATAGTCCTCTGAAGGCACATATAAGGCCTCTTCAACGGGAACATCCGCGAATTCATCCATCTGAGCAGATTCCATCATCTCCTCGGATGCTCTGAGGCTTGTCCTGTTGGACGCGAAGCTGACCGTTACCACAAGCAGCAATGCTATGACAACAGCCGTAATCCTTATAATATTTCTTTTCTTGTATTCGTACATATCTTCTAACCGCCTTTCGACAATTATTTCATGTTGGCTAAACGGAATTTCCGCTTTTTCCCTTTTGTATAATAAGACGTTTCAAAAAAGCAAAAAGGTTCAACTTTTTTCTATATTATATATAATTTCCAAATTCTTTGCCGTGTTTTGTTCAAAACTACATGTTTTTTCCCTTCCGGCCGCGAAAACCGGAGGTTTTTTCACAGCTTCCCCACATCTTTTTCCACAGATTGTTCGCCGCAAATTTAATTTTTTAACATAACATTTTCTTAAATAATGTGATATGATATACTCAGCGCTATTTAAAGCTCAACCAGGGAGATTCAACGGAATGAAAAAATATACATTGTACAAAACAATACAGCTTATCCTTTTCATATTCATCGCCATTCTTATTATGGCATGGATATTCCCGAACTCCGATGTCTATCATGCGGTCGCAACCAACACCACCGTGAAGCTTGTCTGCGCATGTATCTGGGCTTTGCTTCTTCTTTCGTTCGTTTTCATTCTTCTTGACTATGTGTTCTTCTTCAACCATCTCAAGGAGTACAGGGAAATGGATATCGCGGTTCATTCGGATCCTCTGTCCGGTATTGCCAACCGTTTCTCGTGCGACGTTATGATTGAGAAGTATCTCGACCGGCCGCTTCCGAACGATATCGGCTGCATCATGTTTGACCTTACCAACATCCGTCAGATCAACGACCTTTACGGGCATGTCCAGGGCAATATGGCTATCCGCGACTTCTCCAACATTCTCCGTCTTTCCTCCGATGAGCTCTGCTTTGTCGGGCGTAACGGCGGAAACAAGTTCCTTGCCATTTTTGAGAACTGCTCTCCTGAAGACATGGCCGGCTTCCTTGACCGCGTGGATCTTCGAGTGAGAAATCACAACCGCGACGTCATCAACTCCACCCTCGAATACAGCTACGGTACTTCGTTCCAGGAAGATGACAGGGCGGACGGCATCACAAGCCTTATCGCTCTGGCTAACTCCCGCATAAAATAATACGCGCGGGACGGCTCTATATTACAGGGAAGGAGGTACTGTCATATGTCTGCGGACCTTGACTACAGCTATATAGCCGAACTTGTCGACCGGGCGAAAAACGGCGACAGCGATGCATTTGCAGAGCTCTACGCAACCACATATCAAAAGCAGTATCTCTTTTCGTACTGTTATCTGAAAGATGAGTTCCTTGCTCAGGATGCGCTGCAGGAGACATATGTGTCGGCACTGAAAAACCTGAGCACTCTAAAAGATTCAAAGCTTTTCGTATCCTGGCTGAACCAGATAAACTTTCGCGTCTGCTACACTCTGTCCGCCCGTCAGAAAAAATACAATTTTGAGATGGAAGGCTATGCAAACATGGCGGAGGACAGCGCTGCATCGCAGGTTTCATCCCCCGAGGATCAGATTGTTACGGTTGACAACAAGCAATATATAATCCAGCAGGTCATGGCTCTTCCGTATTCCGAATCCCAGGCAATTCTGCTTCACTATTACAAGAACCTGAAGATTGACGATATCGCGTTTTTAATGGAGACAAGCCGAAGTACTGTTAAGCGGTATCTGGCAAGCGGCAAGAAGCGGCTTTCCAGAACCCTTTCATCATGAAGGAAGGAGGAAAAGTGTTATGAACAAATACCCTGAGCTTAGTGAAGCCATGGCCGGAAAAGTCCTGGCAAACGTTTTTGATGCCGTCGGTCAGGAGCCGAATACGATTCCTCTTCCGAAGCTGTCCGCATACAGCGAGTACAGACGAGAGAAGTATTCCTTCGAAAAAACCCTTCTGGCAATAATCCTCGTTATTTTCTGCATTCTCCCTCTATGCTTCATAGTCCCCAAATTTACGGTCGCTCAGACCACTCCCGAGGGATCAAACGCCACCGTTTTTGAAATAAAGGTCAACAGCTTTATCCCCGTCCGTACCGTCAACGTGTCGCTGGAAGGACACAATCTCAATGTTTTTGAGACAGGCAACCGCGTATTTACCGTCGAGCCCACTCAAAACGGCACTATGACCGTCAAGGTCACTCTTGCAAACCGTCAGTGGGATGTAAAGAAAATAGACGTATCCGGCATTGACAACAGCGCTCCGGAACTCGTCAAGGAAGAGAAAATCGACAACAAGCTTGTCCTCTATCTTAAAGACGAGGGGCTCGGTGTCGACTGGGAAAACATATACGCCGAAACTCTTGACGGCGGAATAATCAAACCCGTCTCATACAACGAAGAAAAGGGGTACGTGATTTTCAGATTCCCCGGTGAGAGCGTAAACATCTACATAACGGACCTGAAGGGAAATCTCCTTCACTTGGTTCTCACAACTTAACAATATGCCGAATATAATTTGAGGGGCGTGCAAGCACGCCCCTCGGTCTTTTTAAGTCATATTATCCGAGTCTTCGTTTCATCTGTTCCGCATCATTACTGTAGTCCATGGCCGTCTGCTTTGTGATGCGGCCGTTTTTGTACAGGCCGAAAATATACTGGTCCATCGATACCATGCCTTCGGATGCGCCCGTGGCGATGGCATTGTCGATCTGATGCGTCTTGCTGTCGCGTATCATTGAGCGGATGGCGCTTGTCGTATGCATGATTTCAAATGCGGGCACGCGTCCTCCGTTGATGTCCGGAAGCAGCTGCTGGGAAACGACTGAATGCAGCACTGTAGCCAGCTGTATTCTTATCTGGTGCTGTGATTCGGGCGGGAACGAGTCAATGATTCTGTCGATTGAATTTACCGCGCCGTTCGTATGGAGGGTGGCCACGAGAAGGTGGCCGGTTTCCGCCGCGGTAACAGCCGCACGGATTGTCTCTGTGTCTCTCATTTCGCCGACCTGTATAACGTCAGGAGCCTGACGCAGACTCGCTCTGAGCGCCGAGGCGCAGTCGCGTGTATCAATGGATATTTCTCTCTGGGAAACAATGCTCTTGTCGTTTCTGTGGAGGTATTCAATCGGGTCCTCCAGAGTAATGATATGGCATTGTCTTGTTTTGTTAATACGGTCGATTATGCAGGCTTCGGTTGTGGATTTTCCGCTGCCCGCGGTTCCGGTCACGAGCACCATTCCGTGTGAAAGGTTGGCAAGATTCATAACCTCCTCCGGAATGGAGCGTTCCTCAAAGCTGGGGATATCAAAGGAAACCACCCTGAGCACCATGGCATAGGAACCCCTCTGTCTGTATGCGTTTGCCCTGAATCTGGCAAGTCCGCCGACAGCGAAGGAAAAGTCGTCGTCGCCCGTTTCAAGAAGCTTTACCCTCTCTCTTTTGGCCACTTCGTAGGTTTCGTCAATTAACTGCATGGTGAGCGGCGGCATGAGCTTCTCTTCTCCGATTACCACTACTTTGCCGTCTATTTTCATGCTGGCGGGTGCGCCGGCAACTATAAAGATATCCGATGCCTGCCTTTCAACGGCAGTCTTCAGATAATCCATTATTGTGTTGGACATAGTTATTGCTTCCTTTCAGTTTCCCGGCCAGAGGTCTAGCGTCTCGTCGGCGTCCCACTCGGCCGTATAAACAACTTTTCTGCTCAGTATTTCGTATGAATCTTTTGTGATATTAACTTCTATCCTCAGTTCCCGGGTGTCGGACACACTCTCTGTTACGGTAAAGGTTCCCTGGCTGCCATCCCGTCTCAGTTCCGCGATTTTTTCCTCGCAAATCCTGTCCGCGGCGTAGTACGATTCTATGTTCTCAAGCGACACCCTTGCGAGATTCAGATCGGAGTTTGCCTTCGACAGCGTCAGGATGGCAATAACCGAAGCGGACAGAACCGCAAAAATAATTACCAGCGTGGCGACCCCCGGCATTCCGACGGAATATTTTGTCTTCGATCTGTTCTTCACGGCAGCGCCCTCTGATATCCCACATCCACCGATGCGATCACGTCTCCGTCCCTCGACGCCGTCACGGCCGCAAGACCTGTCAGGCTGTTTCCGGACTCTTTTCCGGTTATTTCAATATCCAGACCTTCTTCGGACGCAAACACCTTTCCGTCTTCATAGTTCCAGCCGAGGATCTGCGCTGTCTTCTCAAAATCTCCGGATGCTGACTTCAGCACTTCCGCTGCATTCTGCACGCAGATGCAGGCATTGGAAATGTCCTCGGTCTCGTCGGAAAGCGAGGATGAATATGCCAGCACCTTCAGACATACCGCGGCGGCGATACACAGAATCAGCACGGCAAGCGACTGTTCAATTAATGTGAGAACACTTCTGTTGTTCAAATTATCTCCCTACCCGACGTTATAAAACAAGACGAGACTCTCGCCGCCCCGCAGCACGGCATTCGCCCTGATTGCGCTGCCGTCCGCGGTGAACGCAATCTTTCTGCACTCGGTGATTCTCTCTCCGGACGAAGCCTCTGCCAGCGAATCGCTGGGAACGAAAAGTTCCCTGATATACCCTCCGTTGCTGTAAATAAGCGTAAGGTAATCCACTCCGGCTATCTCTTCTTTTATGCACAGAGCCGTCGTCCCTTCAAAAGGCACGACTGCTATTTCGTCAAGCGAATTTGCGCTTTCTATCTTAGTCGCGAGATACCTTGACACTATACGTTTCGTGTATGCCAGGTTGTTCTTCTCGCTCAGCCTTTTGTATACCGAAGCCCCGGAAACGATGAGCAAGACAACCGCTGCCGCCAGTACGGTAAATACCGCCAGCACGACTATTGTCCCTATTGTGTTTCTTTTTGACGAGTCTCTCACTGTCTTTTCTCCGTAACCGTAATGTCCGGCATAATGTTCTGGGCAAATATCGTATAGTGCACGGTGTACTTCGAATTGTCCACGATTACCCCGTAATGGTCCACTATATACTGCATATTCGGAGGATAAACGCCCTCCTCGGTATAGCAGCTTACGGCCGCGCGGCGCACGGCTTCCTCGAGCTTCTCCCGTCCCGAAATGGTGTCGCTCGACTCAAGGTTGGTAAACGACAGCACCAGAAGCAGCACTATAGCTGCGGCAAGCAGAATCTCGATTGCCGAAATCACCGCGTCGTATGCGTTTTTCTCTTTTGTTCTCGTCCTCATCAGCCGATTACCGACATAATGTTTACCAGCGGCAGCATTACCGACATCAGAATGAATCCCGTCAGGATTGCACAGATAACCACAATCACCGGCTCTATTTTCGACACGCTTGTATTGAGCGCAATCTCGGCGTTTTCCTCAAGCCGGGAAGCTATCTGCTCCATCGCTCTGTCGGAGTTTCCGCCCTTTATTCCGGCTTCTAGAATGCGGCATTCTGAAGGCGGCATAAGCCCCGTCTGGCCCAGAGACAGCGACAGCGTCTGGCCCGCGGCTATTAGCTTTTCGCATTCCTGGGCGCGTTCCTTCATTCCGCCCGAGGCGTCGGGCAGCATCGCCGCCATATCTATGGCACTTCTTATATCCATTCCGCTGCCGAGTCCCATTGCAAGACCTCTTGCGAATCTGGAGATGTCAATCTTGTGTGATACGCTTTTTTCGCCCTTGGTTTTCCACAGAATGTCAAGAATCCTGTTTCTGAACCCGTCAATGCTCGCGAAGAGTATAAGAAAAACAACCGCTATCCCGAATATGGCAATCATTATCGGTAGCGACTTCTTCAGGGCTTTTCCCACATTGAGCAGACCTCCGGCTATGCCCGTAAGTCCGCTGCCCAGCTGGGAGTACACGCTGTCGAACACCGGCAGCACGTATATAAGAAGCACCGCTATCACAGCCAGCATAATCAGGAGCAGGACGGCAGGGTACAGCAGCGCGCTTTTCAGCTGCTTGTCCAGCCTTGCCCTGTTCTCGCAGCCCGCGGCGACCGAATTGAGCGCCTCTTCGGTTTTTCCCGTTTCCTCGCCGGCTTTGATCATCTGGCATACATAGTCTTCAAAGCACCCGGATTCCGTGAAGATTTCAGACAGTCTCTCACCTTCGTCGGCCTTTTTGGACATTTCATCAAGTCTTTTCCGGTATGCGTCCCTTGTCTCGTCCGACGCGACCGCGTTAATGGCGTCCGCCTCGGTTATTCCCGCATGGAGCAGAAAGGCAAGCGACGAGCAGACCGCCGCCGTGTCCTCGTTTTTAAAAATTAAATCCGCCATACTTCTCCTGTCATCGGTTGAATTGTTTTGTTTATTCTAACAATATTTCCGTGATTTTGATTAACATTATTAATCATTATAGCACATGTGGTCCGCAAATGAACAGATGAAATCTGTCGTTCCGGCCCCAAGGAAAACGCCCCCGCGGACAAGTTCCGCGAGGGCGCATATCAGTGCCTTGGTATATCCCGCTGCGAAAGGCTCGGCGGCATGATGTTCACATCTGGTTGTTCTCCGTGGGACGGGCAAGGATGATGTTCAGATTGCCGTTCCTGCAGCGGATTTTGTCAATAAACTCCTTGCTCTTGTCGTCGTCCTTGAGTATTACCTCGTAGAGCAGCTCGTACATTGTTCCCATGTTGGTGGTTCTCACCCTCATAAGGCGGCAGCTCTTGAGATACTCGTCGAAAAGGTCATCGAATATGGTATCGTAGTCGAGGTTTTCCGGTATGGATATCGTAAGGTTTCTGACCGAAGCGTCAAGCTCGCCGAATCTCACCTTTGCGAGAGTCAGCGTGGCAAGCGATATTACCAGGAAGAATATTACGGCAAGACCTATGTAGCCCATGCCGCACATAAGGCCCATGGAAACCGCGAAGAACAGTCCCGTGACTTCCTTTGCGCTGCCCGGCTGCGAACGGAAGCGAACCAGCGCGAAAGTGCCTGCCACCGCAAGTCCCGCGCCTATGTTTCCGTTGACCATCATGATTACTACCGTTACAACCGCCGGCAGCAGGGCTATGGATATTTTCCAGGAGCTTGTATATTTCGTCCCCGCCGAGAACACTAGCGCCGCGAGCACTCCGAGTACGAGCGCCGCTATGATGCAGGCCAGAAATCCGCCAAGTGTCATGGGTGAGGTGAGTACCGATGATAACAGTGCATTTAAGTTCATTATGCATCCTCTTTTCTAAGAATTTCGGTTTTATAGCACGTACCGTATTTTGAATACGTGGTCGGGAAAATCTCTTCGTTGCTCAGCAGCCTGGCCAGCCATAACGGTGCGGCTTCCGGCATCTTTATTTCCATAAGGGACTGGTCTTCCTCCAGAAGCTCCTGTCCGCAATCTCCCGACTGGAGCAGAAGGTCAGAGTCTCTCCACCTGATGCCGGAATCTATGGTGATTCTCAGCTCGGGGTCGTCCTTTGCGACATATGATGTCCTGTCGCAGCCGATAAACACTTTGGGCGACACATCGTTCATTTTCAGAAACCAGTCGATTTCCCTCGTAATCTGGCTCTCCTCCGGAGGACGCCCTCCGGCAAGCCACTCCTGCGCCTGCGCCGCCGTCATTTCTACACGCCGCTTGTATACGACTCCTTTGTATTTCTTCTTGAGTTCCACGAATGCCGCCGAATCATCGGAAGGAACACCGTATGACCTCAGTCTCAGCTTTTCCTTGTATACTGGGCTTTCTATCGAATGGCGTATCAGCTCGAAATCGTCGGAGTCGTAGTAGATGCTGCACACAAGACTCTTGTAGTAGACGTCCGGCTCGAGATATGCATCCGCCACGTCCATAAAAGCGTCATACTTTTCCTTTGAAAGCAGATACTTCTTTTCGTAGCGTTTGAATGTATAAATTGTATCTTTTGTAGCCTGTATCAATCAGAAATCTCCGAACAGTTCTATTTTTTGCTCGTTGGTCAGGTGGCAGGCATATGTAATCTGCCGCGCGCAGCTGACATACCAGTTGTAATCCTCCAGGAGGGTGTCGTGCTGTCTTTCCATATGCTGCTGCCATGAAGAATATGCCATGGTATCATCCTTCTTCGCGTCCGCGTCTACAATGTCAGCAAGTCTTTCGTATTCCGCCCAGATCCTCTTTGCCGAAAGGTCGTCCTTGAGCGCGGGAATTACGCGGTTGAGGAATTTTGCCTTGTACTCCTCGTTCTTGAGAAGCTGCTGGTTGAACACTCCGACTGTGTTGATTCCGCCCGTGACGTACACGAAGCAGTTGTCTCCGCTTCCGAGAGCGTTGTCCAGATCGTAGAGCACCAGGTGCCACTTGCCGTCATTTTCCGTGGATTTGACGTATCTCAGGTTGCCGCTCTGCAGATCCCAGTTGGCGTATACGCCTTCGAGAATCGTCCAGTCAATAAGGGAATCGATGTCCAGAACCTCGCAGAGTTTGGCGTAGTTCTTGGGGTCGGCCATGTTCTCGTTGTAAATCAGGCTCTGAACTTCCTGATAGAACGGGTTGCCCTCGTAGGCGGGTTCTTCGACCATGGTTACGCTCGATTTGCTTACGCCCCAGGTGTCGGCCACCCACTGCTCGTTGTTCTTTTCCATCAGCGAGTATATTCCAACATACTCGCCGTTGATATACACGACGACATACTTGTTCCTCGAAACAAGGACGTTGTCCGAGAATTCCCTGGCCAGATTCAGGCAGACTTCGTTCTTTACTATCGTCTCCCTCTGGTCTCCTCCGGAGCGGAGAAGCAGATTGGTAAAGTTCGTCACTCCGCCTTCTGCGCCGTCGCCGAAAAGATCGAAATCAAGGCTTTCCTGACCGTAGCAGCCGCGGAATCGGAAGCTGAGATTCTTCTTCTGCAGGACAAGCGTGGAGAAGCCGTGCATTTTTATACCGGCGCCTATGGTAAATGTCCCGTCTTTTCCGTAATAGGAAATAACTCCCGGCGATTCGTGTTCCTTCTGGCCGTTGTCGTACATGCTGTCGAAATCCTTGCGGTTGTCCGAAACAACGCTGACCACGGGAAGATGATCGCCTTCGTTTATGATATAGCTGAGCGTAAGCGCCCTCGAGTTCACGGCACCGTCTTCGACGCATACTGCTCTTACAATACAGGTCTTGTCCACTTCGAATGTTCCGGTGTACTTTTCGGAACCGGCGTCGGGTATCGAGCCGTCGAGGCTGTAATATATGTCGCCCTTGCCGTCGAGCGTGACCTTGACGCTTTTGACCTTTTCAAAAACCCCGTCTTCTGTAACGGCAACCGGAGATTCGGCGACGCGTCTTTCCATGACGAAACCGTCTTCGCCCGTGTTGTCGTGGCCCGGCGTTTCGGTCATATAGAAGAAACCGTTTTCACCGTCGACTCTGCCGTAGCTCATGCCGTACGGGATGTCCTTAAGAGGCGTGTAGTCCGCAAGCGCACCGTCCGGCGCGAACAGATATATTCTGTCGTTGTCGGAGTCCAGCGAGAAAAGCGCAACCCTGTAGTTGCCCTTGTAATCCGCACCGTTCTTGTTGCAGAAGACTATCAGTTCCTCTCCGGGTTCGAGATGCGTATCCGGCAGCACATATTTGTCCGGAACGGAATAGTCGTCCGTGAGTTTCCATCCGGAAACCGAAACTCTCTCATCGGAAATGTTTTTTATTTCAACCCAGTCGCTGTATTCGAGCTCTTCCGTATAGTAGTACGAGAAATTCTCGACGCAGACCTCGCTTATTATGAGAGGTCCCGCCGCGGTATTGCTGGACTGCAGATAGTCGAAACTCTCATTCGAGTTCGGAAGTCCCGGCGTGGGATATTTGCAAAGAGCAAAGCTTCCGTCCGCCTGCCTTGTCAGGGAGTGGTCGGACTTGTCGGAAATGATTTCGCAGCTGTCCACGGCAGTGCCGTTGCGGTCAATCAGCGATACCGTCTTGCCTTTTTTGCCCACGGGAGCAAACACCAGCAGCAGCTGGTTCGGCTCGACGCTGTATCCGTCGAGCGGAGTCGCCTCCTTGCCGCCGTTCAGGGTCCATCCTGTAAGGTCCAGAGTTTCGCCGCTGACGTTCTGGATTTCGATCCAGTCCGAAAACTCTCCGCTGCCGTCGCGTATGGTTGCCTTGTTTTTCGGCATTACTTCGTTTATTACCGCTTTGCCTACGCCGGACTCGTATACCGGCCTCGGGGGCTCCGCGGGAATGACCGCCTGCCCGGTAACCGCGTCAGATTCCCTGCCGCATGCGGGGAGGATCATAAGGGCGGAAATCAATGATATGAGTATTGTTTTCTTGCTGTTTTTCAACGCTTGTTTCCTTATTGCACAATTTGACAAAATATTATACATTAATTAATTAAGAAGTGTCAATTGAAAGGGATAAGGTTATTAAACCGTGGATGTTTTAATAATTGGCGGCGGCGCCTCCGGCATAATGGCCGCGCTAAGCGCTGCCGAAAACAAATCCAACAGTGTAGTTCTTCTTGAAAGGCAGTCCCGCATCGGCAGGAAACTTCTTTCCACCGGAAACGGCAGGTGCAACCTCACCAACACCTCCGCATTTGAAGGGCATTATCACGGTGAGGAGCCTTCTTTTGCTTCGTACGCGCTCGAGCATTTTCCCCCGCACGATTGTCTGGAATACTTTGAACGTCTAGGACTGCTCTGCACCGAGCAGTACGGAGGCAGGGTCTATCCTTTTTCCGACAGCGCCAACAGCGTGCTTGACGTACTGAGATTCGCGCTCGATTCATCCGGTGTGCAAACCGTCACCTCGGCATGCGTGCAGGGCGTTACGGTATCCGGCGGGCGTTTCCGCGCCGGCTGCGCCGATTCATCCTATGAATCCGACAGACTCATTGTCGCCTGCGGCGGAATGGCCGGAGGAAAAGTCGGAGGCGTTTCGGACGGTTATGATATACTCAAATCCCTCGGCCACAAATGCACGAAACTCTATCCTGCCCTTGTTCCGATATACACCGACGACGAATACACACGTTCCCTTAAAGGGGTCCGCTGCCAGGCATCGGTTGCTCTCGGCAGCCTGAAATCCGAAGGCGAACTCCAGTTCGTCGAAAAAGGAATCTCCGGTCCCGCCGCTTTCGATATTTCACGCAAGGCCGCCGTCGAAAGGGGCTGCCTGGACATTGATCTTCTGCCCGGTACGGACGATATATTCCCTATACTCCTCAATCGTCAGCAGACCATGCCCCGTCTTGAATGCGGCAGCCTGCTTACCGGAATTCTGCACAACCGTCTCGGCATGGTAATAATAAAATACAGCGGTCTCAGACCGTCCCAGACTATAGGCGAGCTGACTGAAAACCAGCTGAAAATTATTTCGACGAATTGTAAACACTTCCGTCTGGAAATCCGCGGCGTGGGCAATTTCGACTCGGCACAGGTATCTGCCGGCGGAATATCCACAAAGGATTTCAACCCCGAAACCATGGGCAGTCTCATTGTCCCCGGGCTTTACGCCTGCGGCGAGGTGCTCGACGTTGACGGGGACTGCGGCGGATACAATCTCAGATGGGCCTGGGCTTCAGGCCGTCTGGCAGGGATGCTCGGATGAATACCCGAACCGTACGGCTAAGGCCGGGCTCTGACGAAAAAAATCTGCTTCGCCCGGGCGAGCAGATAATACATAAATCGGTCGATGCTCGCAAAAAGGGAGACATCCGCATCGTATACACGCTGGGGATCCGCGAAAAGGCCGTCCTCGAGCCCGAACGCTGCCAGCCCGCTTTACGCCCCGTTGTCGTCGGTTTCGGACCGGCCGGGATGTTTGCGGGGCTATATCTTGCGCGCGCCGGAGCCCGTCCGTTGATACTCGAGCGCGGATCCGACGTCGACACCAGAAAAGCTGCCGTAGAGCTCTTCAGGAGCGGAGGCGCTTTTTCATGCGCAAACAACGCCCAGTTCGGCGAGGGCGGCGCAGGAACTTTTTCCGACGGCAAGCTCAACACTTCGACTCACGACAAAAGAATCTCGCTGGTTCTTCAGATTTTCTACGAACACGGTGCGGACGAATCCGTGCTCTATGATTCGAAGCCGCATATAGGAACGGATGTGCTGGTAAAGATTGTAAAAAGCATCCGCGAGGAGATAATCTCTCTAGGCGGCGAGGTGCTCTTTGACACGAAATTTGAGTCTCTTGTTCTGGAAAACGGAGCCGTGCGGGGTGTGGTTGCAAACGGAAGGACAACCGAATGCAGCGATGTAATTCTGGCTACAGGCCATTCCGCAAGAGACACTTTTGAGTCGCTGTATTTACAGGGCGTTCCCATGGAGCGCAAGGCCTTTTCGCTCGGTGCGAGAATCGAGCATCTACGCGAAGATATTAACCGCGCCCAGTACGGCGATGCCTGCGTCAGGCTTCCCGCGGCCGACTACAAGCTCAGCTATAACGGAGTCTATACTTTCTGCATGTGCCCAGGAGGCTATGTTTTCGCCGCCAACTCGGAAGAAAACTCCGTATGCACAAACGGCATGAGCTACTCCGGCCGTGCCGGGGACAATTCAAATTCCGCGGTTCTTGTAACCGTAACCCCGGATCAGTTTCCGGGTGAAGGTCCTCTTGCCGGCATGTACTGGCAGCGGGAGATAGAACAAAAAGCCTTCATTCCCGGCAGCCCCTACAGCGCCACCTGTCAGCTCGTAGGTGATTTTATGGCCGGCAGACACAGCACCGGCTGCGGCAGAATTGTTCCGAGCTACAGACCGTCTGTCGTTTACGGCAGCATATCCGATATCCTTCCTGACGAAATCACTTCAAGGATAAAAGACGCCCTGCCCGAATTCGACAAAAAACTTCACGGTTTTATGGACGCCGACGCCGTGCTGACCGCCCCCGAAACGAGGTCATCTTCTCCCGTCAGAATTCTCAGAGACGGCGGATGCATGTCCCCTGTCACAGGTCTTTATCCCTGCGGCGAAGGCGCCGGATATGCCGGCGGAATCACTTCGTCTGCGGTCGACGGTCTGAGATGCGCGGAATCTCTGCTTTCCAGATACGGCACAGTGCGTTCCGAGGCGAAGCATAATCCCGGACAGCTTAAATAATTTTATACGGTTCAAAAAAATGGCCTCTGTCAATCGTGATGATATGTTCACATCATTGGCAGAGGCTTTGTTTTATTATTTTATCACCGGATTCCTATGACAGTTTGGCAGTAACGCTTTCAAACAGCGATGTCTCCGTCAGCGGTGTTACCGTGTAGTAAGGTTCCAGATCGGTTTTAAGCAGCTTTTTGTCCTGAGGTCTGCAATCCGGCAGAAAGTCTGACAATACCTCCAGCGGTTTCTCGAGCAGGAACATCAGCTCATTCTCCGCCGTCATTCCGCTCCCGCCGTTCTGCATAAGCAGCCCGACCATGCGCGCAAAGTATTTGTACGATACTACGAGATAATCATCCAGAACATCCAGATACTCCTCATAGCTCAAGTCATATCCCGGGTCTTCGGCACGCAGGAGCATTACCTCCATAAGTGCGCAGGCGGGACTGTAATCCCCCTTGTCTTCGGCCTCGCTGGTACGGCTGTAGTAATTGAAGGACATCGCACGCTGAAAATCAAACCAGCGCGGGCATGATTCCCTGTAGCTTCTGCGCTCTTTGATTTCCCGGTCAAGCTTAGAATCGTGACACTCCTCTGCCCGTTTGAGCAGCACTTCGGCATCATCGTAGCTTTTGGCAAGCATAGCCGTAAAAATGAGCGATTCGTGATAGACATTATATTTCAGCGTCTTTTCGAGTTTCTTCGCCAGGCCTTCGAATGACGGGTCCTGCAGGGATTCCGATCCGTACAGGTATGCGTTATGTCCCGATGAACACTGGAACAGATACAGCACCATCAGATCGTGGGCGGCCAGCCCGTTGTAGCCGGATTCCGTGTCGTGCTGCTTGTATGAGTAGTTCTTCATCCTTTCCGTCAGCGCACTGGTGAGTCTGCCCTGCTGCTTGTACTGGACGCTTTCGTAAAACCGCTGCCAGTAGTACGGGTCCTCGTTCAGACCGTCCAGACTATCGAGTCCGCCCATCCTGGGTCCTGTGGCGACTCTTTTCCTGGCGCTTGCCATCTCGCGATTGTTTGTAATGAGCAATATGACAAGTGCAGCTCCCGCAATTATACCGTAGCCGCGCAGTTTCTTACCTTTGTTCTCGCTAAGTTTTTTCAGAAACTCGGCATCGTTGCCGACCGTGCCCGTAGTGGCCGCGCTCGGTCGCTTGGGATTGTAATACACCGTTATGGTATCGCCCGGTTCAAGGTCGGTTGTCAGTGTAACGGAATATGTTTTTCCGTCCACTTCGTATTCCGCTACTGCCTTGCGCAGGATTTTGTCGGTGATTACGGCTTCAGCCGACGGGAGTTTGTCAACAGTTTTTTCCGTGTTTGACACGGCAAGACCGGCAAACAGCGTCAGCACCGACAGGAAAATCGAGAGAGCGATGGCTGCGATCAGTACTTTCTTCATGGTATGTCCTCCTGTTGTTTTTGTGTTGCGGGGATATACGTTATGTCTATTTGAGTGTTTAAGAGTCTATCCTATATTGCCTGAGCTACCTTTCAATGTATACCAGAAATTCATCTCCGTCAGAATCTGTAAGGAGATACGAAGCTTCCTCATTCAGTGCCGTCTGAACATCCGCCACCGCGTCACATACCGGGAAGGTAATCAGCAGCCTTCCGTCCAGTGCGGATATCAGGTGCAGACTGTTGCCTTCCAGATAATATGCAATCACAGTATCGTCTTTGATTGCGGGTCTCGGCGATTTTGAATACTGGTCCAGATGAAACGGGAACTGCCTTTCGTTAAACCCCGATTCCGGAGACATTTCCGACAGAGAATCGGGGCGGACCAGATAAAACGACCTGTTTGAGGAAATCAAACCGGACACATTTTCAGCCGGAGGAATTTCCCTCTTATATATCTGCTCCGTACCGCTGTAAACCGTCAGCACACTCCATTCCTTGATTGCCTTGAGTGAAAGCACTGCGGCCATATCGTCAAACACCGCAAGATGGTACAGGTCTATTGAACTGTGCGGAACGCTGATGCTTCCGTCCGGCGTGGTGAGAATACCGTCTGTATTCATTTTATAACCGCCACGCATGCTGCCCGTTTCACGGAAACGTTTTTCTGCCGCTTCCTTTTCTTCTTTGTCAAGGAGTCTGAAACGGCGGTAATCCACAGCTTTTTCCTTTTTTTCGTTCGCTTCCTTAAGGACAATCTTTCCGAAACCGTGGTTTCCGCTTTGAAAGACATTTCTGCCGGACGGGAAGACTTCGAAAATCGTGTCCAGATACGCATCCTCCGTCAGTCGGCCGAACAGCTGCAGATTAAAGTTATTATCTATCATGGAAAACCGGTTTTCCATGTCGGCGAGGAGAAGTATATCTCCGAGAGTACTCATTGAGCAGACCGGTGACGACAGTTCCGTTCGTCCCAGCACCTTCAGCGTGCCTTTTTCAAGACGATACAGACACAGACCGTCTGTCGAGACTATCCAATCACCGCGATACTCCTTAATGTCCAGAGGCTTTTCGCTTAGAGAAAGGCTTGTCATTTCCGGAGTGTTTTCATCACTTATACAAAGAGAGTACCCGTCTTCCTGCTTGAAGGCAAGTATTTTATCCGGTATGCTCCACGCACCGCAAAGCCGGCCGGACGGCGTACCCGCCTGGGATAATCCGTTCTTTGAGAAGGACTTGAGAATTCCCGAACTGTCCTGCCAGACAATTTCTTCATCTGTTGAAAAGGCGCAGGGGCCTCCGAAGCGGATAGTCGACACATTGTCGCTGTTCAGAAGCGACTTGAACAGAAAACGGCCGTTTTCAAGAGCGATTTCATATATGAGCAGCTCTTTTGAAGACGTCAGCACGGCAAACAGTGCGGCATCCCCAGTCAGATAAAGCCTCACGGGCGCTTCGGTCTCTATCCGGAACCGGTCAGTCGGTTCGGCACTTGCCATCGATACTATTTCAACCAGGCCGCCGCCGACAAGCCTGAAAATCAGCTGTGCCGCAGGTGCTGCGCACTGAAGCGTCGCAGTCTCCCTGTAATAGGAGGCGTACGCCGGCTGAAGCAAGGTTTCTTTCTCGGTTATCACGGAAGGTTCGAATCTGAGGAACGGCTTTTCGCACATCGTCAGCACTTTCTCCCGGAACAGAGGGTCCGTGCTTTCTTTGTAAATCAGCGGTGCGGCCAGGTCCGGAAAGCGCGAAAAGGCATTGGCACAGGATTCCGCAACGGACTGCTGCGCTTCAGAGACGACCCCTTCGGGGAGCTGTCGGATTTCCGATGACAGTTTGCGTCCGCCGCTTATTTTAATGAAATTGAGCCAGAATGCCGGGTCGGCATACAGTTCTTTCAGATGATCCGTGTTGGAAACGGCTCTTAAATGGAACGAACATTCAAGAGGATCGGCCGTCTCGTATATTTCCGCAAGAAGGCCGTGCAGGTATTCCGAAAGGGCGGAATATTTTTCGGCGGCCGCGCTTCGCAATCCTTCATAAAGGATTTCTATCTCTTCGGAATCACGCAAATACGGTTTCATGCACCTCAGGTAGTATTCCATGTCTTCCGGATTTCTTTCCGGAAAACGCGTCAGAAAGGCGCGGCGCATATCGCTCCGTTTTATTCCGTGCCGGGAAACTGCCAGAAGGCCGAACAGAAACGGTACAAGCTCCACGGCCGGAGTATCCGTATATCCGGAGTATGTCTCGAGTGTGTCGAGAATATGGGTAAATGCCTGTTCCGGTTCGGTTCCGTAGCTTTCTATTTCCGACTGCAGTTCCTCGAACACGCCGAACGACCGCAGCTCACGCAGAATTATAGTCAAGAACAGGGGATTGTCAGTCATGTCCGATTCAATCAGAATATTCTTGACGTCGTCATCCAGCGCCTTGAAGTTCCGTGACAGATAGCGGTCTATTATCTGCCTTTTCTGGGTTGCCTCCAGTCTGGCGGGCATGCGGCATTCAAGTGTCAGTCCGTTTCTGACCATATAATCAATCTGGGGCGCTGTTTCGCTGCTTTCGCCGACAGTGCCTATCATTTTTACACGTGCCGGAAGTCTCTCCGGAATCATTCGCAGGGCCTGCAGCCCCTCGTCCGACGCGGTGATGTCGTCGAGCAGAATCAAAACCGGCGCATGGCTGTCCAGAAGGGAATAGAGCCTGTCGGTCAGCTCCTCGTCCGCACAGTCCTGAAGATCCGCGTCCCAGGCGGATGCGAGTTCTCTCCACATATCCGAAATACTTTCGTGTGCGCAGAACCGCAGCACGGCGGGAAAGCCGCCGGACGTCTCCGCAATATGCGCAAGAAAAGAACTCTTGCCGCTTCCCGTACCGCCCCTGATCAGGAGCGGAACTGAAGAGGCGTCCTCCAGATAATCCTTAACAGTCCGTGCAAGAGCGGCATTTTCAAGATAACCGTTTGCCAGTTCGGCTCGGCGTATCTCGGTCATGGAACTCCGGTCCGTAAATTCGCACGGCAGGGCACGTTCCGGATATTCCTCAAGAATCATTTTCTTCAGGGATTCAATTACTTGCTCGCTGAGAGGTCTTCCGTCGACCGAAAAGCCGCAAAGCCGTCCTCTGCCGGCTTCCGGCGACCATACGTTCAGCTCCGGAGACGGTATTTTCGGATCGAAACGGCAGTCGTATTCACAGACGTCGGGCCAGAAACTGCGGACACGGTTCTTGAATTCCTCAAGATACCTGTCTGCCTCTTTCGGATCCTGCGCACGGCTGTTCGTATAGATTTTCGCCTGCTCGGGATTTAAATCGACACCTGCAAAGCAGTTCCGGCGGAAGAAAAACAGCGAACGCTCCGCACGCTCCGGCCGGATTTCTTTTTCTTCCACTATTCTGGCCATCGGTGAAAGCAGAGCGTGTTCTACTTCTATTTCCGTGACCGACTCAAGACCGGCAAAATCATGAAGTCCCGGGAATTTTCTTAAACTGTCTTCGGAAATGTCCTGTTCGGTGAAAACCGTACCTCTCCTTTGCCCGAGAAAGCAAAGGAAAAACGGGCGGGATTCGTCAATTCCGTTCAGGCATACCTCCACCGTGTTGCCGTTTTCCGAATCCGCAACGGTAACACCCCATCTGAGGTCGATGTCGTTAAGATACAGATGTCTTTGGGCGCACCATTCGCGGAGCTGGGGAAAAACATACCGCACAAGATAATCGCGTTCGGCATGCATATCGCTGAAAGTGGAGCTGATAAATACATTGACGTTTTTCCATTCTGCGCAAGGCATTTCGCACACTTCCTTTCTTGTTCTCAAAACGGCAGGGCTTGACTGGAATCATAAACCTGCGGTGGAATTTCGGAGTCCTGTACCGGAAACGCGCAGTCATACTTTATGGCGTAAAGCTGCTTTAATCTCTTTTCCGGTATGGCGGTTCCGTAAAAGGCATTGTCGGCAATCTCGAGCATACTCGACGGAATCCGGACCTTCTTAAGATTCTCGCAGCCGGCAAAGGCGCCTGGCAGAATAAAGCCGACTCCGTCCGGAATATACAGTGCTTCGAAGTCTTTCATAAAACCGTGGAAGGAAAGAAGATACACCTCCAGACCGTCCACCTTCTTCGGGATATGCAGCGTGCGGACGCCGTTCTTTTCCCGGATGCCGACATTCTGGCCGTCACGGCCTATCAGTTCGGCGCAGCCGAAGGAGTCGGCATAAATCCATCCTTCATCGGAGATGTATACGGTAACTTCAAGTGTCTGTCGCACGGATGAACCTCCTTTTTCCCTTCACCAGCAATCCGTCAAATCTTCTGTAGCCTCGAGAAAAGTGCTGAGCGGTATAAAAATGCTGTCCTCTCTTTCCGGAGCCGCAACATAGAGCACACCTCCGCGGCGCTGTATTTTCCATTCGTACCAGCCCGGTTCGCTCTCCCAGCCGAAATAGTCATTTTCTCCGTCCTCAAGCTCTTCCACCCACTGTCTGAAATCGTAGATGCTTTTGCCGATGTAACTGATGCGGAAGCGACTTGAGTAGTCGTCAAGTTCTATCTCAACCGTCGCCCATCCTGCACCGTCTATTTCGCCGGTAATATGAAACGCGTGTGTCATCGCCCTTATGCGCTCTTCTCTCGACATACGGTCGAAATACGACCATATATTCACTCTGAGCTTGGGATACGCGCTTGTTCCGGTACCGATGCTGGGGTCGTCTGCGGCAGCAATGGCATCGGACAGGTTGGTTATCTTTATTTTCGGCACCTCTCCGCCGGTTTTATTCTCTGGATCTTTGCACTCTCTTGCAAACCAGAATGTATCTTTAAATACGTCACCGTCTATCCAGGCCGCCGACGGCAGGCGCACAAACAGCGCGTGACTTCCTCCCGACACGCTGATATCGGCGAAGGCGCGGCTTTCTATTTCCTTTACGGAGTCCGGAATATATACGGCATTGGCCGTATTAATACCCCTGAATGCGCCCGGCCCTATGCTGGTTACCTTAAGGCCGTCTATTTCTTCCGGCAGAATCAAAGCCGCGTATTCGCATTCCGCGCTAAGGCCTATCCTTCCCTCGCTTCCAATAATGCGCAGTCCTCCCCGCTTAACATCCGGCTCGGTCAGCCATTCCCCGGTTTTTTCTGGCACCGTATACGAAAACGTCCTTCCGGAATGGTCTTCGCATTCCATATCCAGAAGCAACGCTATTTCCGCCGCGCGCGTCCCTGGTTCCGCAACAATCTTTCTGAGTTTTTTCAGAACGAGTAAATCCTCGCAGTTGTAGTCCGTTAAGCTTGCGGGCAGATCCAGCACTTCAATCAGAGACAGGCTGTCGAGTGTCTTTTCTTCGGGATAGACCTCTGTCGGTTCAATGGGAATCATGCGCCTTCGGGCTTTAATGTATTGCAGATCAAGAGTCTTCACGCCTTCGGGCACGGTCAGTATCTTCATTTCCGGACAACAGTATCTCATCTGCCCGCCTGCGCATACAATACCATTTTTTACTCCGGGTCCGGTGATTTTCAGCTCCGGACTGTCCGGAAAAGCACCGGCACGTATTTCATCCATATTTGCCGGAACCCGGATTTCCTTTAATCCGGTGCATCCCTCAAAAGCATTCCACCCTATCGCCTTCACATTATCGCCGAGATAAATTTTCTCCAGCAGTACGCACCCGCTGAACGCTCCTGTCCAGACGGAAACGATGCTCTCCGGAAGCTCGGCCTTTTTCAGGGATGAACAGTTCTTAAAGACCCTGGCTTCTATATTCTCCAGTTTATCAGGTATAGTTATTTCCTGCAGCGACGAGCACCCGTTGAACAAATCGGGATTCAATCTCCGGAAAGTATTCGGCAGCTTTACAGTACGCAACTGAGTATTGTTTATAAATGCCCCTTCTTCCAGGAAGTGAATTTCCGCGGGGATTTCCACGCTTTCCAACTGGGTGTTTTTGAAAGCATATCTTTCGATTGTTTCCAGTTTGGAAGGGAGGCTTATTTTTTTCAGTCCGCTGTTTGCGAAGGCTTTTTCCCCAATAAAATAAACGCTTTCCGGCAGTATTACGGAGGTGACATTGTTGCAGAACGCAAACGCTTCGTCTTCAATCCGCTTTATTCCGTCCGGAACCGTGACCTCTCCGCCGGGGCCGTCATAGGAAAGCAGCTCTGTTCCGTCATCTGATTTATAAAACCGGTGTTCCAGGGGCTCCGTTCGTTTTATCTCCGTATCTTTCAAATTCATATTCCGTTTCTCCTCTCCTGTGCGTTTTCAATTGCTTTCTGCTGGCAGTCTGTCCTGTTTATCTCTGTCCGGCTTAGCGTATGCACCCTGAGACCGGCAGTCCTTTTTTTCTTCCTCTGTTATTAGTTCTCGAGATTAATCCTCAGCACCGGGCGTGCGGCGACACCATTGATCCATGGTGAGACCAGGCATATGTTTCCGCTTCCTCCGCTCACCATAAAGGTTGAGCTTCCGTGCCGCGGCGCATATTCACGCAGCCACCAGTCGGCACAGGGGCTGCCGGGACGCAGGTCCGTCTCGTCGTAGACATCAATCCCCCTGGCAACCGCGTACGGTGTCGCAATGCACAGCCGGTCGGCCGCATCTTCATACCAGAAAAGACCTTCGGAATAATCGGTGCGCATCGTCCTTTCGTTTCTGAAGTACAGTTCAGCTTCACGTACCGACAGAGCATATGCGCGCTCTCCGTCAAGGCCGTCCGTTGTGTCCCCGGTTTTCCCGGCCGGAATAATCATCGCCGCCTCTTCGCCCGTGAAAGCGGTGTCGCAGAATTCCCCGTCAAGCCATGCCCGAAGTTTGCTGTCGCACCAGTAATCTGCGTCAAACGGCACACTGTCGAGTGCATAGCGGGAAATCAGAAGGGCGGATTTTTCCGTCGCGCTCAGCACAATCCACTCAATTGGTGTGAGGTCGGTCCCTTCTTCGGTCTGCGGGTATCTGCCGAAAGAAACTATGCTCCAGTCCTCTATTCGCTTTCTGTCGGCTGGATCCATTATGTCCAGCACTTCAAGATCCGGGTCATACAGATCCGGTTCGGGTTCTTTTATTTCATGCAGCACGCCGTCTTCGGCATAGTAATGCCGATTGTCCGGATCTACCGTGAAAGTCGTTGCCGGAGGATCTCCGAATGCATCAAATGCGATGTACTCCACACCCGCCGGAATATGAACCGGTTCCAAGAGTTCGCTCATGCGCGAAAAAGCATCGCTTTCTATACGCCGGAGCGACTGCGGCAGTACGATAGCGCTTGCATGATTTTCAAATGCGGCGTTTTCGCAGATGATTTCCACACCCTCGGGTATTATCAGATCCTCACCGGTGTCTTCCACAACCCCGACGAGGCGGTTTCCCTCAATTATAAGGTTTTCCTGCTCACTGCTCATAATCATTACTCCTCTTCCCACTGCGCGAGGCGCTCAAGACCGCGCTCCGCGGTTTCAAGGTCGTCTTTCATAAGATGTCGCCTGTAGTCCGTCTCGTGATATCGTTCTATGGACTCTTTGATCATACGATACCTTTCCTTCGCTTCAGAATACCTCCCGAGATGCTCCAGCGCATCCGCAATAAGAAGGTTGGTCTTAGTGCTTTCATAGGGTCCTTCTTCATAGGAATACTGCCACATTGCACTCTCCAGGGCCTCGGTGTAGCAGCTCAGAGTTTCCTCCCAGTTGCCGTCATCGGCGGCAAGCCTGCCTAGCGCAAGCAGAGTTCTGCTCATCTTCGGCAGCATATGTTTGTTGGATATCCGGTCATTTAACTGCCGGTAAAGGTCCCTTGCCTTCAGGTATTCCGTCTTTGCCGCCTGTACATTGCCGGCGGACTCCGCTTCAAATCCCAGAATGTGGTGCAGCTCCGCCGCCGATTCCCATGCGGAATACGCATCGGTATCGCCGGCAATCTTATATGCTTCATCCAGGGCGGAGCGAAACAGTTCCACGGCCTTGTCCGAGTCTCCCTCGGCCGACGCAATCAAACCCCGGTTCTGCGTGTTCATGACAAATCTCAGCCGGCTCGCCGGGGACATGTTCTCGGAGGCATACGCCCTGAGCAGTTCAAGAGATTCTTTCAGATATTCATCCGCATCCGCGTATTGTCTTTCGTGCATATGCACTCTGGCCAAATCGTTCAGCGCCGAGCTCAGCCCCCATGCGGAAGTCAGCGTAGCGGTATTCTCAAAAGCTTTTCTGCGAAGCGAAACCAGCCGTTTAATATCGTTTTTGTTTCTTTCTATTTCTTCCGAATCCGTGACTTTGACGCGGATACGTGTTTCAAGGCTCTCCGCCAAAAGTTTTTCCGTTTCCGGTGACGGATGTTCCTCGTATAGTTTTTCCGCATAATTCAGAGCCGTGCTGCTGTTAAGGCCGGCATCCCAGTAATCCCGGTTTGCTATATTCGCCCTCGCCTGAGCCATAAAAAGTCTGATTTCCGCCATGCGTCCGTCAATGCCCGTAATCGGAAAACTGCGTGCGGTATTGTAAGTTTTCTCCAGGACATCCGCCGCTTCACCGTCCGCTCCGACAAGGCGCAGCAGCCGTGCGCTTTCCAGCGCCGCGTCCACCGCTTCACAGTAGACCTGTTCATCCTTCAGATACGACGCATGTTTTGCCGTGCGCCCGGCAAGGTCCGCCTGCCATCTGGCCGCTGCACGGTAATCCCGTTCGACGCCGGAACCGTTTTCGTACATACGCGAAAGCTGCCGCATGGCCTCCGGGAGACCCGTATCGGCGGCGGCCGTTATAAGCGCCGTGCCCCTATTATGATCCGTTTCCACATCCACGCCCTCGAGATAGGCAAGACCTATGAAAAACAGATGATTCGGTGAATTGTCGGTTTCGGACAGCACCGTTTTCCGGATAAGCTGCCGAAGCATGGACTCTAGCTCCTCCTCGTTATACGGGTCTGTGCAGGCGGGAAGTCCGCTGTAGTCTTTCTCCAGCTGCCCGCGGTCTGTCTGTACGATTTCAAGAGGCAGAACCGGTTTCTCTTTTTCCCGGGCAAGAGGGTATTCTATACGCCGGATGAAATTGTCCTCTACAACCAGATTCGGAGTAACCGTCAGGGCAAACAGGCTGCATTTTTTCAGCGCATCCTCTATGGCGTGATTGAAATCCTCACCCGGAGTCAGAAATTCGTCGTACCAGATGGCGATGTCTCTGCAGAAAGGATATCTGTGGATAAGCCTCATAAGCTCCTGGGCATATTTCCTGTCCTTTTTCCGGTAGCTCAAAAACACATAGGCGTCAAAAGCGCTGCGGATCTTTTCCGCCGTTTCGGAGTCAATCAGCGTAGCGGACAGGAATTTCCTGAATTTTTCTTCGTACGGTATTGCCGTGGGGTCTTCATAGCAGCGGCTTAGAAACAGCAGGTCTCCGAAATATCTGGAGTATAACTCCTCACTGCACGGCTCAATGATAAGAGGCAGTATGGGAATATGCTGCTTCAGCGCTTCGGCCTCAAGCATGGAGGGAAGTCCGTCCGCGGTGTCGAAAAACCGCGGTGTGAGAAGATATACCAGCAGCTGAAACTGTTCCGTAAGTTCCGCTGCTTCCTCCGGAGTGAATTCCGTATTTTCAGGTATGGTCCATACCGAACAGTCCGCCACGGAAAAAATCTCCGCTGCGATTTCGTCTCCGTATCGGAGTTCATCGGCCGCGGTGCAGACAAGGAGGACCTTCGGCTTGCCGTGCGGCAGGCTGCCGGCGTAGGTCCTCATCTTAAGTTTTCCGATGTTGTCGGCCATACCAAAACAACCTTTCTTTTCCCGTCCCGCGGTTTGATCGCGCCAGGACGATTATTATTGTCCGTCCCGCTCTTTCGTGAGCGGCAGGTCCCTGTGCATCATTCGCTCAATCTTCTTTCTGAGGCGACGCAGACGTATCCGTTCTGCCGGTGTCTTCGGCGGATTGTTCTTTTTCAGACTGTTCCGGAGTTTCCTGCGAAATGACGGTTCCATAATGTTGCCCTCCTAGAATTCATCCGCGAACAGGCGGTGGCTCCATTTCTGTTTCGGATCGTTTTTCCCGCTTGTAAACTCAGCCCTGCGGTCCAGGCGTATAACCGGTCTCAGGCCCAGACCGTACATTTCGCGTTTTGAAACCTTGAAGTCACCGTGCTCGTCGGTTATCACGTACTTGTATGACATCAGATCTCCTTCGGGACACAGCATCCAGCGGCCGTAATGCTGACCGTCCTCATCCGCTTCCCAGGAGGTGAAGGCATCCCTCTCCTGCGCATAGTCCGTTACCGACGCGCGGCGCAGTTCGGGCAGCCGCATATACCCGCGTATGTATGTTGGATCCGGAAGCAGGCAGAACTGTCCGTTTCGTCTTGCTTCTTCCTCGGTCTGCCCCCTGTCCGTAAACGGAATGAGAAATTCGCACTGTTTCTCCGAAAAAATGCGGGGAACAAGCTGTTCGTTCATATAACGCCTTGCCGCATCTTCAGGCTTTTCTCCGGGCATTGGAAAATCCTCCGGCACGGTATCGATAATATACCGGGAGATAAGCAGAAAGCTGTGCGGCGGAGATGCGGAAAGAACGGTCCATTCCACGGGCGTGAAATCAAACCGGTCCGATATAAACGGGTAATTCCCGTAACGGATGACGGAGCCGCATACCGGCCCGTTGCCGATACACACGGTTACCGCCATCAGTCATCGTCCCCCGCGATGCAGTGGTCTATATACTCAAATTCATCCATATAGGGATAGCCTGCAGGGAAGCCGTAGCTTCTATGCTCTTCGGGCTGTCTCAGTTTGCGTATGCGTTCCGATTCCCTGTCCAGATGCGCAAGGGCCTTTTCAGTAAGCATGTCGGCTTTCCCCAGCCAGGCCTCCGCATTATCCTTCACATACTCGTTAAGCGCCTCCGAGAACAGTGCAAAGAAACTGTCGCTGCCCTCAATGCAGCGGATAAGATACTCCGCCAGTACCGCCTGCGTCTCAACCGGCATCGACGGAGAAAACAGCTCTTCCGTCAGAAGCGGCTGCATTTCGCGCCTGATTTCCTCTGTTTCGTCCAGGTCAACATCCTCGGCGGTATAAATGGCTTTGTCCGCTTTTGAAAGCATATACTCACGCAGGAGCAGCTGCATCTTTACTGCGGGTACGCTTATTCTGTCGAGCAGCGGCAGAACATCGAAGAGCGCATCCTCGCAGCCCTCACGTATGATTGCCGACCATTTTTCCGCGTAGTTTTCAAGTTCTTCCCTGTTCATATCCGTACTCCTCCTATTCATAATAATCCGGCGCTTCCGTACCGTCATAATAAACATAGTGAACGTGCCGTATGCGGGAGGTATCCAGCTGCGGAAAATATTGTGTGAAAACAGGAAGATATTTTTCCCGCTCCTCAGCGTCTGGCTCGCGTGTGCTGCCCCAGCTGCCGTACCGGTCCGTCACTTCTTCGCTCAGTACGAGGTCGAGAAAATCCCCTTCCGTGGGCGCCGCGGCAAAATGCGGAAAATTCCAGTCCGGATATTCGCCCCAGTCAAACTCGGTCTCGTTTTCATGCGCCTGGCAGAAATCCCATGCATCTCCGTCTATACCGAGCTCGCTGCACGGCACCCGCAGAGAGTGCACCTCCATCCATGCTGACACTGAATATCACTCCTTTTTGTCTCGCATCCGGCTCCGGCGGATATACGTACCGTCGAAACCGCTGCGAATGTTCTATATATTTAAAAATCGCATTAATTTAATAAATTATATCTTTTTTCACCTGTTCCCGTCAAACAAATACCGTCTTCCTCCACGGTTTGACAGGAATAATATGTGAATGTTTGCCAAAATGCCGGCAGAAAAACTATCAAAAGTGCGGACGGTTTCCGGCAGGCTTAGTGTAAAATAGTTGTTGGTAAAATAAGAAATAATAAAACAGAAACATCCAA
>R27__coassemble_372_pt1 | contig 30993 bp, 34 predicted proteins | sample R27__metabat2_low_PE_023 | metagenome-assembled genome bin R27
AGACTAAAATGACACTTCAGGCGTCGATACGGATTTAACTTTGTCAATAAACAACGGCGAAAATGTGCCGAATTCATTGAAAAAAGGCTTGCAATCGCAGGCCCTTTTTGTTAATATATTTGAGCATTTCGCACGGGAGCGGACTCTCCCTTCGCAGTGGCCTGTATACGGTACAGGTTCGGATGGAGGGGCTGAAGCTTCCGGAGGAAAAAACAAAAAATAGAAGGAGAAACCCCAAATATGGCAAACGTAGTTTCCATGAAGCAGCTTCTTGAAGCAGGTGTTCATTTCGGACATCAGACAAGACGCTGGAACCCCAAGATGGCCGAGTACATCTACTGTGAACGTAACGGCATCTACATCATTGACCTGCAGAAGACTGCAAAGAAGCTTGATGAAGCTTACAACTTTGTAAGAGATCTTGCTGCAAACAACCAGACAATTCTTTTTGTCGGAACAAAGAAACAGGCAACGGACGCAATGAAGGAAGAAGCTTCCCGCGTAGGCATGTACTATGTCAATGCACGCTGGCTCGGCGGAATGCTCACAAACTTCAAGACAATGCGCGGCAGAATCGATCGTCTCACCCAGCTCAAGAAGATGCAGGAAGACGGAACATTCGACATGCTTCCCAAGAAGGAAGTCATGAAGCATCTCGGCGAGATGGAAAAGCTCGAGAAGTACCTCGGCGGCGTCAAGGAAATGAAGAAGCTCCCCGGAGCACTCTTTGTTGTTGACCCCCGCAAGGAGCACAATGCAGTTGCAGAAGCCCGCAAGCTCCACATCCCCATTGTTGCAATCGTTGATACAAACTGCGATCCCGACGAAGTCGATTATGTTATTCCCGCAAACGATGACGCTATCCGCGCTATCCGCCTCATAGCCGAGTGCATGGCAAATGCCGTACAGGAAGGCCACCAGGGCGAAGATTTCGTACAGCCCGAAGTAGCTGAAGAAGCTGCAGAAGCCGAAAGCGCAGAAGAGATTATGGCAGAAGCGGTAGTCGAGCCCGTTGAAAAGGCTGAAGAGCCCGCAGAAGAGAAACCCGCAGAGGAAAAGCCCGTAAAGAAGACCAGAGCCAAGAAAGCTGCAGAACCCAAGGCCGAAGAGCCCGCTGCAACTGAGGAATCCGCAGAAGAGAAACCTGCAGAGGAAAAGCCCGTAAAGAAGACCAGAGCCAAGAAAGCTGCAGAAGTTCCCGCAGAGGAGGAGAAATAATATGGCATTTACAGCTCAGGACGTTAAGACACTCCGCGAAATGACCAATGTCGGTATGATGGACTGCAAGAAGGCCCTCACCGAAGTTGACGGAGATATGGATAAGGCAGTCGAATGGCTGCGCGAAAAGGGACTTGCAAAGGCTGCAAAGAAGGCCGGACGCATTGCTGCAGAAGGCATGACCTATGCAACAGTCATTGACGGCAAGGGCGTTGTTGTTGAAGTCAACTCCGAGACAGACTTCGCTGCGAAGTCCGAAATTTTCCAGGAGTTCGTAAAGGGTATCGCAAAGACAATTGCAGACAATTGCCCCGCAACACTTGAAGACCTCATGCAGTGCTACTATCCCGGCACGGAGCTCACAATCGAGCAGATCATGCCCGAGAAGGTCATGGTTATCGGTGAGAATCTCCAGGTCAGAAGATTTGCCATGTACAAGGGCGGCATGTCCGTTCCCTATGTTCACGCAGGCGGAAAAATCGGTGTTCTCGTAAATCTTGAAACCGAAGGCGATATCGACGCAACTCAGATCGGCAAGGACCTTGCAATGCAGATTGCAGCCCTTAATCCCCGCTTCTGGGACAAGAGCCAGGTAACAGAAGACGTTCTCGCGGAAGAGAAGAAGATTGCTCTCGCACTTATGGACCAGGATCCCAAGATGGCTTCCAAGCCTGCTCAGGTCAAGGAAAAGATAGTCGAAGGCAAGATGAACAAGTTCTACGAAGAGAACTGCCTGCTCCAGCAGGAATTCGTCAAGGACAACACAATGTCAGTTGAAAAATACATGGCAAGTGCCGCAAAGGCACTCGGCGGAAGCGTAAAGTTTGTTGATGCCGTCAGATTCGCAACAGGCGAAGGCATCGAGAAGAAGGAAGAAGACTTTGCCGCTGAAGTCGCAGCCCAGATGAACATGGGCAAATAATTACCCGATAAGACATTGAAAGCTCTCCGGATACAAACCGGAGAGCTTTTTGCGGAGACAGATTGAAAATAGTTAAAGATACAATTAAATCCGAGGCCTCGGTCGTATGGAAGTTCGCGGTCATGTTTTTGAAGTGGCTGGCGGTTTCGGCGGTTGTTGGAGCAACAGGCGGAGTAATAGGCTCGCTGTTCTACAAGTCCGTTCTCTGGGCCAATGCGGCGCGCAGCGCAAGACCCTGGCTGCTGTATTTTCTGCCCGTAGGCGGCCTTTTCATTGCGCTTTCATACCGCCTGACGAAAACCGAGGGCGAAAATACGAATGACATAATCGAATCGATTCTTGTAGGCAACAAGGTGAAAATAATCCTGACTCCGGTTATTTTCGTATCCACGATTGTGACGCACCTGCTCGGCGGATCCGCGGGACGTGAAGGAGCTGCGCTTCAGATCGGAGGCAGTATAGGCTGCAATATAGGCAGGCTGTTCAGACTGGACGAAAAAGAGCAGAGAATAGCGGTGCTTTCCGGAATGAGCGCTCTGTTTTCGGCGCTTTTCGGTGCGCCGGTTACAGCTACGGTATTCGCGCTCGAAGTCTGCTCGGTAGGAATCATTCACTATTCGGGTTTGGTTCCGTGCGCCGTTTCCGCGCTTATAGCCTACGGCGTCACTGAGCTGTTCGGAATAGGAAAGACGGGCTTCGCCGTCGAAGCGGTAGCGGAGAGCGCTCCGGTATTTCTGGAAGTTGCCGTGCTCGCAGTGGGATGTGCGATTGTAAGCATTGTCTTCTGCCGTACTATGCATGCCGCCAACAAGTGGGCCGCCAAACTGATGCCGAACACCTTCCTGCGCGCGTTTGTCGGAGGTGCCCTGATCATAGGTTTTACGCTACTGGTCGGAAACCAGGACTATAACGGAGGCGGAGTGGAGATTATTCAGGCGGCTATCGAACAGGGACAGGCAAAGCCGCTTGCGTTCCTGCTGAAAATACTGTTTACCGCGATTACCCTCGCCTGCGGATTCAAGGGCGGAGAAATAGTGCCCACATTTTTCATAGGCGCAACTTTCGGGTGCGTGATAGGTCCGCTGATAGGACTGCCGGCAGGCTTTGCCGCAGCGATAGGGCTGGCGGCGACTTTCTGCGGCGCGGTCAACTGCCCCATCGCGTCATTCATTCTCTCTGTGGAACTTTTCGGAGGACAGAACCTGCTGTATTTTGCCGCGGCCTGCTTTATTTCCTACATGCTCTCCGGCTATACGAGCCTATACGAAGAACAGAAAATAATGTACTCCAAGCTCAAGGCGGAATATATCAACATCAAGGCAGAATAGTATTAGACAAATTAAAAAGACCGATAATACCCAATCCGTGAAAACGGACGAAGTATTATCGGTTATTTTTTTGTGCTGTGTGTCAGGCGAACTTAACAGTTACGGTTCCCGAGGAACAGTCGGCGGTTATTTTGCTGCCGGAATAGTTGTGGGACGTATAGCTTCCCATATCGCGGTGATGCGGATTAACAGCCGGCCTGTAGGTTACGTTGTTGACGATGACTCTGCCGAAGTTGCTTGTCAGCTTGCAGGAGTAGTCGGATTCCGAACCCTTAAGAATCAGGTCGATATTGCCGCTGCCGCTTTTTATGTCGGCATTGCCGCTGAAGGCGCCGTAGTTTGAGAAGCTGCCCAGAGTTGTTTTTGCGGTCAGGTTCGCCGCATCGGTCCTGCAGAGATAGATATCCCCGTTTTCGACAGTGATTTCGAGCTTTTCCAGCTCTGTATCCCGCGGCAGTTTCACATCTACGCTTCGTTCGCCCAGAACAAGACCGTTAGAGGTGTTGTTGTGAATATCCAGGCTGAAGGTTCCGCCGCTGCAGGCATAAGTATAGTTGTCGTCGGGACAGATAATATCGAGAGTAAGTTCGTCAACATCGTCCGATGTGACGGACACGTTTCCGACATCGCAGTTTATTATGACGGTGTCAACATCCCCGGATTTGATTCCGGTACCGACGGTTGAAACTGTCAGAGGTTCACCCTCGGGTTCCGAGCCGCTGCTGTAGCTGCTGATGTGTGCCGAGCAGCCGGCCAATAAAAGAACCGGAGTGAGACAAAGTACTGCGCACAGGGAAATAGCGTGACGGTTTGACATTGAATCCACCTTCTTTCACGGGGTGTAGCCGGATGATAATCCGCCGGACTACGGAAGGGCAAATTTGTTGAGATAAGTTTCGGCGAAGGTGCCGCGCTTTCCGGTCGAGGCGGAAACCTCGTAAACCTTGCAGAACTGAATCGCGGCGCTGCTGCCGTCGGTTGCGTTCTGGAGATAAGTTTTGAGCGACGGGAAACTGTTGTCAAGTTCATACATGATGAAATCAAGCTGCATATACAGGTCGTTCACCTCGGCGCCGCGCGCATCGGCAAAGGATTTCAGGTTGTCTTTGCGTTCCCATGTCCACTGGCACAGTCCGAAACCGTGCGCGTCACCCGTATAGTCACCCTGGTTTGCACCGGGGTTGAAGCTGCTTTCGGCCTGAATGTTTGCCATGATTCCGGCAACCGCATAGGGATTGTCGAATTTCTGGATGAAATAATCCCAAATAATCGACTGGTTATCGGTTCCGCCCGACAGTTTTGAAACATAGCCGCCCGCGCCTCCGCGAGGCTCTTCGGATTTTGAACTGCCGGCGGCGACAATCTCAAACGGCTGGTCTACGAGAACTTGTTCATAGTTCTCGTAGTTTACCTGGGCTGTTGCGGTGACGCGGTAGGTATATTTTCCAACGGCCAGGTTATAGAAATGGAGACTTGCGTTCACGGTGCCGGCAAGGGAGAAGTTGTCCTTGTACGGCGCAAAGTCGCAGAATTGCGCCACGCTTCCGTCGGGGTCAATTATTTCGCCGTGAACATGAGTAATTGTTCCGCTGCTGGTCCTGATGATGCCGGAAAGGTTGAGCGGAGAGTTGATGGTGACCACGGTGGGCAGCGTGGGATTCTCGATACTGAGATAATTGCCGCCTCCAGATGCAGCCGGAACTGGGTTGCTGTTCGGTACAGGCTCCGCCGGAGCGGGAGTGCTTTGCGTGACTTCGGGACTGGCGGTAACCTTTGGGCTGGGCGACGGCGAAGGCGCCGGGGTAGCCTCGGGCATGCTTGAGGGTGTCGGAGCCGGGGTAGGGCTGGGCGCCGGGGAAGGAGTCGCTTCGACCTCGTTCACAACGTTCGGAGTAGGCGCGATAGCCGGCGCGAGAAGATCTGCAAGAGCGGTGGATTCATCGATGCTCTGAGCCTTGGACGAATCGAATCCCGATACTATGCTTGTAAGCAGCCATATCACGGCCGCCGCGGCAAGAATTGATGAAATTATAAGAACGGGCCATTTTTTCATAGCGGTAGTATTATACATGAAATAGCAAAAAAACGGAATCGATTTTGCAAAACCGATTCCGTTCATAGAGAAAACAATTTTTAATTAATTAACCGAGATTTCCGGTAGCATACATTATTGCCGAAAGAGCGACAACCGGAGCGGTTTCGCAGCGCAGAATCCTGTCACCCAGAGAGCAGATACGGAAATTGAGAGCTTTGGCAAGGTCTGCCTCAAACTGTGCAAAACCGCCTTCGGGCCCCGTGATTACGGCGACGGAATTAAGTCCGGATGCCGAGTCGAGAACATCCTTGACCGACTCCCTGTCGCCCGTTTCATAACAGAACAGCGCCAGATCCTTCTGGTTGGCCTGGTTGAGGGCTTCGGAATATTCGCCTATCCAGCTGACTTTGGGGATAATCCCGCGCCCCGACTGCTTGGCGGCTTCTTCCGAGATGCGGTTCCATCTCTCCATTTTCTTTTCACGGCCGTCATCGCCTATTTTCGCTACGCAGCGGTCGGATTTGAAAAAACAAATTTCATATGCGCCGGCCTCGACACATTTCTGGATAATGTAGTCGGTCTTGTCGCTGCCCTTCGGAAGGCCGCAGAGAACGGATACTTTTACATCGGGCTCGGAAATGCAGGGAACGACCTCTACAACTTCGGCCTCGACCTCTTCCTTGGTGCTTTTGACTATTCTGCACTTGTAGTCAGAGCCTTCTGTGTCACAAAGAATGACATCGTCACCGGGCTTTAGCCTGAGTACATGGACATGCTCCGCATCGCGTCCGCGGAGGTATGCCATTCCGCCCAAAATATTGGTGCCGGCTATAAAAAATCTGGACATAAGCCACCTCGATAATTTGTTGAAACAATTAAATCATACTTTTGTTTTGATTTCAATCGATATATGCTATAATTAATCATCGAAAAACAATAAGAAAAAGAGGGGAAGCCATGCCTTCAGTATACAGTGTTACGCCGGAAGAATTCCATAATTACTATCTGGCCAATACCGACGCATTTTACAAAAGCAACCGCGGCATTTCCGCCAGGGAAACGGACGAGTTTATCATGCAGTGCGCACTTGAACTATGGAAGCGCGCCGGCGGAATAACCGAGAACCATGTCAGCCTGGCAAACGAAATATATTCGCGCGGAGAGAGCAAGCCGCAGTATATGCTCTGGGGACTCACAGAGAAAGTGTGCGGTGAGGACGGATTTCTGCCGCCGGTGTTTTTCTGGAACCTATGCGAAAGCGACGTTAAAAGAGGAACAAGCGATTCACGTCTGTTCATTACCATGCTGAACAATATTCTTCTGCGTCTCGCGGCTGCCGATCAGGAGGTTACCTATGACGAGGCGGCATATATTACCGAGTGTCAGGAGAAGCTCGCCACAATCTGCGATACTAACGGAGTAAAGAAAGCCAACAACAACATCAACCCCATGGACTATGTCACGTCTATGGAAAAGCCGTTTACCGAAAAGCATGCGGCAACCGCGACAGGCGGTTCTTCTGCCGCAACAGCGGCAGCAAAGGAAGATGCCGAACAGGAAAAACCGGATTTCGACGAGGTTATGGCAGAACTCGATGCCCTGGTCGGCCTTGAGGATGTCAAAAAGGACATAAAGAATCTGATGAACCTTGTGAAAATAAGGAGACTCAGAGAGGAAAACGACCTGCCGAATACCGCGATGAGCCTGCACATGGTCTTTACCGGAAACCCCGGTACCGGAAAGACGACGGTCGCAAGACTCATGTCGAAGCTGTATGCCGCAATCGGCGTCCTTTCAAAGGGCCAGCTTGTTGAAGTGGACAGATCCGGTCTGGTTGCGGGATATGTCGGACAGACAGCCATAAAGACTCAGGAAGTTATTCAGTCCGCGCTCGGCGGCGTACTGTTTATCGACGAGGCATATTCGCTTTCGTCCGGCGGCGAACAGGATTTCGGAAGAGAAGCGATAGAGACACTTCTCAAGGCGATGGAAGACAACAGGAAAGACCTGATAGTTATCGTTGCCGGATATACGGAACCGATGGCAAAGTTCATTACGTCCAACCCCGGACTTGAGAGCAGATTCAACAAGTATTTCTTCTTCCCGGACTATGACGGAGAACAGCTGTTCAAGATATTCGAATCCCAGTGCAAGAAAAACGGGTACAAAATGACCAAGGCCGCGGAGAAGAAAGCCAAGGAAATCTTCACGGATATGTACGAAAACAGAACCAGCAATTTCGGCAACGGACGTGACGTCAGAAATTTCTTTGAAGATGCAGTAATCAACCAGTCGAACAGACTCGCCAAGAAGGACAATCCGCAAAAGAAGGATCTGGAGACATTTACTCCGGCAGATTTTGATGACGATGACGATGAATAACAGAAAACTAAAGCAGACAGCGGCGATAGCGGCTGCCGCGGCAATTGCCCTGCCGATATATGTGACAGCGCCCGGAAAAGCAACAAAGCGCCAGAAAGCTCCCTTTATGGGCAGAAACTTTGCGCACCGCGGACTTCATTCAAGAGACAAGAGTGTGCCGGAAAATTCCATTGAGGCGTTCAGGCTCGCTGCGGAAATGGGTTACGGTGTCGAACTCGATGTCCAGCTTTCAAAGGACGGTCAGGTGGTGGTGTTCCACGACGACACTCTCGACCGCGTCTGCGGGGTCCATGCGAATGTCTGCGATTTAGATTACTCCGAGCTGAAGACGCTGAGCCTTTGCGGAACGCAGTACGGTATTCCTCTGTTTACGGAGGTGCTTGATGTCATTAACGGAAGAGGACCGATTATCTGTGAGCTCAAAACGGGCAAGAGAAACCGTGAACTCTGCGAAAAGACCTATGAAATCATCTCGAACTACAAGGGTGATATATGCATAGAAAGCTTCAACCCGATGATAGTCTTCTGGTTCAGAGTCCACGCGAAGGACCTGGTGAGGGGACAGCTCTCCGGACCGACTAAAAGCTTCAAGGGCGGCAATTCTCTGTCAACTGCGATTCTTTTAAGCCAGCTCGGCCTGAATTTCCTCGGGCGGCCGCAGTTCATCGCCTACAAGCTGGACAGGAAGACCCTTCCGGTAAGATTCAACTATGCGCTCGGCTGCATGAGAGTCTGCTGGACATCCCATGAACCCAGAAATGAAAAGGGACAGGATGCGGTTATATTTGAGTTCTACAAACCGAAACAATTTTTCAAATAATGCGTATTAATAGGTGTTCACTTCTTCGCGGAGCGGACACCTTTTCCATTTGGAAGCGGGCATCATGGAAATAAAATTATTTACCATGGAAATAGCACTATGATATAATACACTGAATAAGTATATGAAAGGCTCCCGACCATATGAGAATTATTGCTGTCGACGATGAAATCATTTCTCTGGAACTGCTCAAGATTTTCATAAGCGAATGCGATCCCGAAGCAGAACTTCGTGCTTTTGAAGACCCGAAAGAAGCATTGGAATTTGCTGACGGAAACCCGATTGACGTTGCGTTCCTCGACATCCTGATGAGGGATATGACAGGTACTGAACTCGGAGAGCAGTTCAGGACCATTTATCCAAAAATAAATATTATTTTCACAACCAGCTACAGCGAGTATGCCGTAGAGGCTTTTCATCTGAAAGCCAGCGACTACATATTAAAGCCTGTTTCTAAGGACGTTATAAAAGCGGCGCTGGACAATCTGCGGTATCCGGTAGGCGGATCCGATTCGGCACGCAAGATACTCAGAGCACAGTGCTTCGGTAATTTTGATTTGTTTTACGGAAACGAGCCGGTGGAATTCTGTTACAAGAAGACCAAGGAGATGCTGGCGTACCTTATAGACAGAAACGGAGCATCGGTAACCATAGGAGAAATGATGGCCATACTCTGGGAGGACGAAGACCACCGCGCATACTACAACAGGGTAAGGAAGGATCTCGTTGATACCCTTTCTAACATCGGGTATGAGGATCTGATAATAAAATCCAGAGGAATGACCAGCATCAACAGGAACAAATTATCCTGCGACTATTTTGACTATCTGGACGGGAAGAGTTCCGGAATAAATGCGTTTCACAATGAATATATGTCCCAGTACAGCTGGGCGGAAGATACACTGGCGTCACTGTGACGCTTTGAGAGAAAAATCAGAAAAGAGGGTAAATATGAGAAAAACTATATCGATAATGCTTGCACTTGTTCTGATATTTGCGCTTTGCGCCTGCGCGCAGACAGCGCAGCAGCCCGTGCAGGCTCAGCCGGTCGCTTCGGACACGGCCGCAGCCACAGCACAGACCGTGGTACCCGCCGCAACCCAGTCGGCAGGAGATGCCAGTTCGGCCGCATCGCAGATTGAGCTGATGTTCAAGAATCTGAATATGCTCAAATCCGACACCGCGGATACCCAGTACTGGTATACCGTCACGGACCTTGATCACAACGGAAGGCTCGAGCTGATATCCGCCGTGACTCAGGGCGCAGAAAGCGTAACGAGCGGAAAGATCAGCGAAGTCAACTCCGCATATAACGGATTCGATACCGTAAATCTCGGACTCGGAGCGGGAGAATCCCTCCCGGAGATAATAACGGCTGCTGCGGAAACATACAAAGATGCCTCCAACAACTACAGCTATATCTTTACAGATTCCTCGATGGATGCGTACGGAACCACCTGCTCTTCCAAAGTTGCGCTGAGCATGAAGAATTCCGCGCTTAGTCTGAAAAAGATTGCCAGCAAAAACATCACCATGCAGAACGGATATACGATTGTGTCGTTCAGCGATGCGAACGGCAACAGATACGACGACCCGTATTCATTCGACTACACGAAAGCCGTAGACAATTACTTCAAGTCCGCGACAAAATCGAACACCTGCTTTGACTGGTTTTCACTTGCGGAGGCCGCATCGTCGTCGCGTCTTGTCAGCAGCTACAACGTTTTCAACGGAAGCTCGCAGCCTCCCACGAATCAGCCTGCAGTCAATACGCCCGCGGTTGCGTCCCCGTCCCCGACTATCGTAATAGTGGACATACCGACGCCGACAGTCACAAAGCATCCCACAAGCGAGAATCCGATAGTGGGCGGTCAGGCAATATTTGTCGCCAGAGCTGATGCGTATCAGTATATGACATGGCAGCTCATATCCCCGTCCGGCGGAGTGTATGACCTTTCGAACTCCAATCCGTTTCCGGGCATGGGAGTATCCGGAGCCAACAATCCGCAGCTCGTGCTTTCGAATGTTCCGCTCAACCTGAACGGATGGTCGGTCAGGGCGGTATTCACCGGAACGAGAGACACGGTATACTCGTATCAGGCATATATCTATGTTTCTGACAGAACCACTGTGACGGTTTCCCCGTCAAGCGGCTACGTCTTTAGCGCGGTAAACAACCTGATAGCGGTGTACTCGTCCAACGGACAGAGTATCCACGTCGAATGCATCCAGTCAGGCAATACAGGTGCATACTACTCTGACAATGTCAGCAGCGGATCATATATACCCATTGAAGGAATAGCGGGCCAGGTCGTCACGGTTTCTGTTTACGTGTCGTCCGGAAACGCCCAGACAACAGCATACTACACGGTTGACTGCACACCTATAGTACCGGTTATTACTCCGGAACCGTACAATCCGCCAGTGCCCACATACTCTCCGGTTTCCACATCCAAGTCCGGTACCGTTGACTGGCTCAACGAGTCCGGCGGAAGCTACTTCGTCGGTGTGACATTCGACGACGGCAGCGGAGGAAACTATGATATTTCCTACATGGTATCCAATCCTCCATCACCCGGTGACAGATGCACATGCGAATTTGCGGCTGACGGATTTTCACTGATTGGTTTTTACTACGGTTAATTTAACGTTAAACCCAAACAAATAAGAAAAGAGGACAGAAAGATAATGAAAAAAGCATTTGCAGTTTTGCTTGCACTGACGCTGATTCTTTCTCTGTGCGCATGCGGTTCCGCACCGGCACCCGCACCGGCACCGGCAGATTCCGCGCAGCCGGCGGCTCCGGTCGTCACACCCGCCGCTGCTGATGACAAGAGCTCGGTAGATTCCCAGCTCAAACTCATTTTCGACAATCTCAACACACTTAAATCAGATGACGCAACAACCAGCTTCTGGTACACCGTGACGGACCTCGACCACAACGGAAGGCTCGAACTTGTCGCCGCGGTTACCGAAGGCACCGGAAGCGTCACGAGAGGCGCGATTTACGAAGTAAACCAGGATTACGCCAGCTTTACGAGCGTGGACTTGGGACTCTCGTCCGACGCTTCGCTTCCGGAAATCATCACAAACGTTGCGCCGACCTACTATAATTCCGGCAACTACTACTATGTATTCACGGATACCATGGGCGTCGGGCTCGGACAACATTATTCTTCAAAGGTTTCCCTCAATCTCAATAATGCCAGACTGACCCTGAAAGCACTGGCACATCAGGATGTTGAGAACATGAACGGATACACCGTATATACATTCTACGACCAGAACGGAAATAGAGTAGAAGACCCCACAACTTTCAACTATGACAATATCGGCGATACCGTATATGCCAACCTGACAAAAACAACGACCAACTTTGACTGGTTCTCGCTTGCCGACGCAGCCACCGTTCAGAGACTTGCCAACAGCTATCAGGTGTTTGCCGGAAATGCGATACCCGTAAACAACGGGGGAGGTTCCGCACCCGCGCCTGTTGTTACGGCGGCTCCCACGGCGGCACCGGTCAATCCGATTGTTGTTGTCACCAATCCGACCATAACAAAGAACCCGACGGGTGAAAATCCCGTGACCGGAGGAAACTGCACGTTCATAGCAAAAGCCATCGGCTACAACTATATGTACTGGCAGCTTATCTCAACATCCGGCGGAGTTTACAATCTCACACAGAGCAACCCGTTCCCGGTTATGGGAGTATCCGGATCAAACGGACAGACACTTGTCCTTTCAAATGTCCCGTACGAGCTCAACGGCTGGTCCGTAAGAGCCGCATTTGTCGGAGACACCGATACGATATACACCACACAGGCTTACATCTATGTTAACGACAAGGCAACCATTTCCGTCTCCCCCGCAAGCGGCGAGTACTTTACCCAGACAAACAACTACGTTTGCGTATATTCTTCTAACGGACAGAACATACATGTTGAATGCACCCAGTCCGGAAACACGGGAGCATATTACTCTGACAACGTATCTTCTGGCAGCTACATTCCCATCAACGGGATTAGCGGTCAGGCGGTCGGAGTAACCGTATACCTCTCCTGCGGCAATGCGCAGACTACCGTATACTATACCGTTGACTGCACGCCTATTATACCTATTGTACCCGTAACGCCCGCCCCGGTTATTTCCGGCACGGCATACGGCACACTCGGCGTACAGCAGACAATGAGCACGATACCCATCAACGTCGGCGGCGGAGTCTACTACGTATCCCTTGACCTCATAAGCCCGCAGGGTGCGGACCTGTCTCCCGGTGCGGGATGCACGGTCTACTACAACGGAGATCTAAACAATATCACTTCCGTTGTGCTCGACGGCGGCACCGGCGGCGGCATTGTTGTCGGCGGCATGTTCTAAAAAAACAGGACGGGCCGAGGGCCTGTCCGGATGAAAACAATAATATAAAATAATATGACAATGCCCGGTACGGAGAAAAACTCTGTACCGGGTACTGTTTATAGCCGCTGTTATTTCTCTTTGACGGTTTTAAGGGCCGTTTCTACGAACAGCTTGACTGCCCTTTCGTTTTTACGCTTGTCCTTGACGATTATTCCGAGGTTTCTGTGCGCGGAGGGGTCAAGCGGAAGAGAGAGAACCCTGCTGGTGTTTCCCTGCATTATAAGGCGGGACATAATCGTGACGCCGAGATTGTGTTCGACCATGGAAATGATGGTCTCGTCGTCCATGTTGGTATAGCGTATGGAGCCCGGGCTGGCCTGGGAATCGAACAGTGGCAGAATATCCATGTCAAAGCCGCCGGAAGGCATCAGAAACGAAGTGCCCGAGAATTTCCTCATCGGGAAGAGAGAACTTTTGTCAATTTCTTCATCGTACGGGATTACGGCTACGAATTCATCCTCGGCAAGTGGCGTCCAGGAAAGATTTCCCATAAGATTTTCCGCATACGATACTATGGCGCAGTCGAGGTTTTCGTTCCGGACGGCGTCATACATTGCCTTGATGTCCTGTATCGATGCGCTGAGGTCTATTTCCGGCACCATGAAAACGAAGTTCTGCATTATTTCGGGCAGCCACTGGCGCGCGATTGAGGAATACGCGCCGACTTTAAGCGTGAATGTAGCTTTTTCGCGTATGCCGTCGACAGCGGCATCGAAGTTCCGCGTCGCCTCGAGAAGCGAACGTATGCTCGGGAACAGTTCCTGACCCGCCGGAGAAAGACGGACACCCGTTTTTCCGCGTACAAGAACGGCAAAGCCAAGTTCGTTCTCTATCGAGTTCATCATATTGGAAAGGCCCGGCTGGGAGTATCCCAGCTCCTCCGCGGCGGAGGTGAGCGAGCCGTGACGTATAACGGTTATAAGTGCTTCAAGTTTCTTTGTATCCATATCTTCTTTAGCTAATTAGTTTGTTAAAAGATTAACTTAAGTATTTCTTTTAGTTATCACAGACTATCCATAAGGTTTTGTTATGACATCTATAATAATATAGATATTGGTAATTTACAAGGTTTATGTTACAATCTGTTCATATTTTCAAGGGAAAAGAGGACTTTTATATGGAAAACAAACGTGGCTCGTGGGCGAGCAACCTGGGTTTCCTTATGGCCGCTGTCGGATCTGCCGTCGGTCTCGGAAACATCTGGGGCTTCCCGTACAAAATGGGTAAATCCGGCGGATTTACATTCCTTATCGTATATCTGCTTCTTGCTATTTTCGTAGGTGTCATAATCATGGCATCGGAGCTTGCTCTGGGCCGTAAAACCAAGAGCGCTCCTATCGCGGCATATGACAAGGCAACCAAGAAATTCAAATTCCTTGGCTGGTTTGCGGTTCTTTCGCCGTTCTTTATCATGACATTCTACTCCGTGCTCGGCGGATACTGCATCTACTACATCGCAATCAACCTGATCGGCCTTTTCGGCGGAATGCCTGACAGCTCTTCATTCGGCGCAATGATTACTAGCGTTCCCTGGTCTGTTATTGTACTTATCGCTTTCATGGCCATCTGCTACATCATTGTTGCGGGCGGCGTATCGGGAGGTATCGAAAAGTTCAACAAAGTCGGTATGCCGGCACTGTTTATAATGCTCATTATCATAATCATCAAGGCATGGACTCTTCCCAATGCCGACGTCGGTCTCAAATTCATGTTTGTTCCCGGCTATGCGGTTTCGGCCGGATTTATCGAGGAAGCCCCGTCTCTTATCACGGTTCTCGGTACTGCGGGCGGACAGATGTTCTTCTCGCTTTCACTGGCAATGGGCGCCATGATTACCTACGGTTCATATCTTGATGAGGGTGAAAATCTCGTAAAGAACTCCGGAATAATTGTTGTATGCGATACTCTCGTCGCTATCATGGCCGGTCTTGCGGTTATTCCCGCAGCCGTTGCCAACGGAATTGCACAGGGCAAGGCTCTCAATGAGATTAAGCTCGGCGGCCCGGGACTTCTGTTCTCGACACTTCAGGATGTGTTCCATGACATGGGAGCGGCCGGCGGCGTGTTCGGCGTTATCTTCTATGTTCTTGTTCTTATAGCTGCTATTTCTTCCGCCATTTCTCTTATGGAAGTTCTGACAGCTCACTTCTGTGACAAGAAAATCGCCGAGGGCAAGGATCCCGAACGTAAGAAGACCACACTTTTCGTAGCGATTGCAATTACGGCACTCGGCGCAATAGTCGCAGCCGACGGACTCGGAGAAAACGGAATATCACCGGCAGCACTTTTCGGACTGAAAATGAATACCTGGAATGACTGCTGGCTCGACTTTATGGACTGCTGGTCTGAAGGTATCATGATGCCTCTCGGCGCCATGCTCATGGCCCTTATGATTGCTGCGGAAGTCAAGCCCAAGTACATCCTTGACGAAGTCCACAAGGGACATAAGAAGGGATTCTTCGACAAGTTCTACACAATCTGCATCTGCTACATAGTTCCTGTTGCAATGTGCTTCGTTCTTGCCGGACAGCTCATCGACTTCTTCGGAAATCCGACAGCCTGCTACATCGTTGCGGTCGGCGCGCTTATCATCTTCATGTGGCATGCGCTTATCCCCAACAACGAAATAGAAAAAGCAAAAAAATAATAAAAATAAAACCATACATAACTGTACACAAGACTGCCCTTCCTTTACTGGAAGGGCGGTCCCATTTTTTAACGTTTTGTTAAATATAGTGTTGTATAATAAAAGCCATAAGATTATAATAAAGTAACGATTGACAATAAATTATCAAAGACAGTATGGAACGTGTTTTAATAAAAATTAACGGCATTGTTCAGGGTGTCGGATTCAGACCCTTTATTCATAAACTGGTCAGATACTACCGACTTACCGGATATATAAAAAACACATCATCTGGAGTTGAGCTTGAGCTCGAAGGCGAAAGGCCGGAGCTCGAGCGCTTCGTTGCGGATGTGCCAGAAAAAGCGCCGAAGCTGGCGGTGATAGAGAGCGTTGAGGCGCAGTACGGACTGCCCGTTATAGGTTTCACGGATTTTGAAATCAGGAAGTCCAAAACCGAAGAAAAGCGAAATACTCTTATTTCTCCGGATATCTGCATTTGTGATGATTGTCTGAAAGAATTGCTGACGCCTTCGGACAGACGTTATCATTATCCGTTTATAAACTGCACCAACTGCGGACCGCGTTTTACAATAATCAAGGATATCCCCTATGACAGGGCGAAGACTTCGATGAGCGAGTTTCCGATGTGTCCCGACTGCGACAGGGAGTATCATGATATCGAGGACAGAAGATATCATGCCCAGCCGGATGCCTGCCATGTCTGCGGGCCTCATGTGTATTTCAAAGCCGGAGATACCGAAATAACCGGTGACGATGAGGCAATCGGGGAAGCGCGCAGGAGACTCATGGCCGGACAGATTATTGCGGTAAAGGGACTCGGCGGAATGCACCTTGCCTGCCTTCCCGAGAAGGCCGAAGTGCTGAGAAAGAGAAAACAGCGTGATGAAAAGCCTTTTGCCGTCATGTGCAGAGATGTTGAATGCGTCAGACGGTTCTGCGAAGTCAGCGACGAAGAGGAAAAGATTCTTACGGGATTCAGACGCCCGATAGTTCTGCTGAAAAAGAAAAAAGGCAGCGACGGCCTGAGATATGTGTCGGAAAACCAGTATGTCGGGGTAATGCTTCCGTATACGCCGATGCACTATCTTCTTTTCGGAGATGATATAGACATTCTTATTATGACCAGCGCGAATCTGTCGGAAACGCCGATTATGTTCAGAAACGACGAGGCGCTTGTCAAACTAGAGAACATAGCGGACGGCTTCCTTCTGCACAACAGAGAAATACAGACGCGCTGCGACGATTCACTCTGCTGGGTTCTTGACGGCGGCGAGTATTTCGCGAGAAGGTCAAGAGGCTATGTTCCGTTCCCGATAAAGCTGAAGGGAGACGAGATGCCGGAACTACTGGCTCTCGGTGCCGAACAGAAGGCGAGCTTCTGCGTGAGCAAGGAAAACTATGTATTTCCATGCCAGCATATCGGGGATTTGAAAAACCTCGAAACATACGAGCACTATGTCTCGCAGATAGAACACTTTAAACGTTTGTTCGATATAAACCCCGTTGCGGTCGCCTGCGACCTGCATCCGGATTACATGAGCACTTCCTATGCGCACGAGCTGAATATTCCCGTTTATGAAGTCCAGCACCATCACGCACACATGGCTTCATGTATGGCGGACAACGACCTCGACGGCGAGGTCATAGGGCTTGTCTGGGACGGCACGGGACTCGGAACCGACAACACCGCGTGGGGAGCGGAGTGTCTTGTCGGCGGATACAGAGATTTCGAGCATTTCGGCTCTATCAGGAAAATACCTCTTATCGGGGGAGACAAGGCGACGGAGGATCTGACGCGGGTTGCGTATGCGCTGCTCGGAGACGGAGACAACGAGTTCTACGAAGCCATGCTCAGGGACAATATCAACTGTCCTCTTTCGTCTGGGATGGGAAGGCTTTTCGACGGAGCCGCGGCCATACTCGGCATAAAGGAACATGCAGGTTATGAAGGTCAGGGCGCGGTGCTTCTCGAAGCCTGTGCCGACGGTTCGACCGTGGATGCTTACGAGATTGCGTTTGACGGAAACAATTTCGACTGGCGGCCGATGATTGGCGCCATGAGAGAGGAAAAGGACAAATCCGTCGGAGCGGCCAGGTTCATGAATACCCTGATAGAAATGGCTGTCAGACAGTGCGTGATGGCCAGGGAGCACAGCGGACTGGACCGTGTGGTACTGTCTGGAGGCAGCTTCCAGAACATGTATATTATGAACAGACTCCCGCAGAAATTAAGAAAAGAAGGATTTGATGTTTATCATCACCGCAGGGTCTCCTGCAATGATGAGGGCATCTCACTTGGACAGCTATGTGTCTTGCGATACCGCTTAAAATAAAATCTGTCGACGGAAACAACGCAGTCTGTGAATCCATGGGACTGACAAGGGACGTCCGCGTAGATTTCATAGATAATCCGAAAGAGGGAGACTATGTGATAGTCCATGCCGGATTTGCCATCGAGAAGCTCAACGAAGAGCAGGCGCTCGAGGACATCCGCGCCTGGGAAGAGGTAGAAAATGCCCTCAACGGTTAGACTGATGGAAGTATGCGGTACGCATACGATGTCGATTGCGAAAAACGGAATCAAGTCCATGCTTCCCGAGGGCGTAGAGCTGATTTCCGGCCCGGGCTGCCCGGTGTGCGTCACACCTGCCGGGGTAATAGATGCGATACTCGACCTTGCGATGAAAGACAATGTCATCATATCCACATACGGGGACATGGTCAGGGTTCCGGGTTCCGTACCCGGGGACAATCTCGCAAGGAGAAGGGCACTCGGCGCAAAGGTGGATATAGTCTATTCCCCCGTCGATGCCATCGAAACGGCGAAAAAGAATCCGGACAAAGAAGTCGTTTTTCTGGGTGTGGGATTTGAAACCACGGCTCCCGGGACTGCGGCATCGGTGCTGATAGCAAAGGAACAGAACGTAAAGAACTATTCGGTGCTGTCCATGCTCAAGACCTGCGAACCCGCGATTAAGGCGCTTGAAAAAATGCCGGGGTTCAATATTGACGGATTCCTGCTTCCGGGGCATGTGGCGACGATAATAGGCGTCAGGGGCTTTGAATTCATGGACCTGCCCGGAGTCATTTCCGGCTTTGAGGCTGAAGATATTATCAGAGCCATACACGAACTACTGAAGCTTGAACCGGGCGTAAAGAACGAATACCCGCGCGCGGTTTCTTATGAGGGCAACCTGAAAGCTCAGGCGATAATCGAAAAATGCCTTGTAAAACGCGACGACGAATGGCGCGGGCTCGGCTTCATCCCGGAAAGCGGTCTGGGATTTGCCGAAGAGTTTGCGGACTTTGACGCAGAAAAGAAATTCATAATGGACAAAAGCGCAAAAGCTCAGACGGCATGCCGCTGCGGAGATGTGATTACGGGAAAGATAAGACCGGAGGAGTGTCCGCTCTTCGCAAAGAGATGCGTTCCCGAAGACCCCGTGGGACCGTGCATGGTAAGTTCGGAAGGAGCTTGCGCTGCGGAGTATAAATATTCATGGACGAACTGATTACTCTAGATTACGGCAGCGGCGGAAAGAAAACCTCGCGGCTGATAGAAAACATGATACTGCCGGCAATGGACTGCCCGGAACTGAACGAACTCGGAGACGGTGCGATTTTGGGAGACATCGTGTTTTCCACGGACAGTTTCGTCGTGGATCCCATCTTCTTCCCGGGCGGTGACATAGGGAAGCTGTCGGTGTGCGGAACGGTCAACGACGTATCGATGTGCGGAGCCGTACCCGAGTATCTGTCCTGCGCGTATATCATCGAGGAGGGATTCTCGACGGGAGACTTGGAGAAGATAATCGCGTCGATGTCCGGAACGGCCAGAAAAGCCGGCGTCAGGATAGTGACAGGCGATACCAAGGTTGTGGAAAAAGGCCGCGGAGACAAGATTTATATCAATACCGCGGGCATAGGACATCTGAAATACAGGGGCCTTTCCCCTTCGGCCATAAAGGACGGGGATGCTGTTATAGTTTCCGGAACGGTCGGAGATCACGGCACTGCGGTAATGCTCGCGAGAAGCGGAATGATGCACGGAGAACTGAAGTCGGACTGTGCGCCGCTGAACGGTCTGTGCCAGACGATTCTCGCATCGTCGGACAAAATAAGGGTTTTGCGCGATCCCACAAGAGGAGGCGTGGCAACCACACTCAATGAATTTACGGAGGGCAGTTCGTATTCGGTGGAGCTGAACGAGGATGCCATACCCGTAAACGGCAAAGTGAGCGCGGCGTGCGATATGCTGGGTCTCGACCCGCTGTACTGCGCGAACGAGGGAAAGCTTCTTTGCGTTGTCGCTTCCGAAGACGCCGAAAAGGTTCTTCAAGCGATGAAAAACAACGAATACGGCGCGAATGCGGCCGTAATAGGCAGGGTAACAACCAACTATCCAGGGAAAGTTGTTATACATACAAGGGCCGGCGGAAGCCGGATACTTCAGAAACTAGCGGGAGCGCAGTTGCCCCGCATATGCTAGAGAGGTGATTTGATTGCAAGGATACCAGCGCATTGACATCAGCAAGGACGAGATAGTCCCGGTAGCGGAGAAGATGCGGAAGGAAGGTGTGTATCTCGCCATGATACACGGGTTCCTTAACAAGGATGGTCAGCCGGATATCTCTTATGAGTACAGTGTCGAACCCATAATTGAAAGCTATCATGTAGTCGGCGAAACCGTTCTTCCCTCAATCAGCTCTATTTATGATGTGGCCGCAGAATGGCCCGAAAGAGAGCTGAATGAATTCTTCGGATGGACTTTCGAGGGCTTGGACATGTCCAAGAGATTGTTCTTGCCGGAGGACATGCTCGAAGAGCAGGGAAAAGGCCAGATAATGGTTACCCCGCTTGAAGAGCTCAGAAGACTAAACGGCACACAGTTAGCAAAGGAGGTTGAGGAAAAATGAGCTATGTAGTTCCGATAGGACCTTACCATCCTGCGCTTGAGGAGCCTATTCACGCAAGGCTTGTTACCGAGGGAGAGATTATCAAGGACGCGGAAGTGTTCGTAGGATACAATCACCGCGGTATTGAGAAACTGGCAACCGAGAGAAATGCCATTCAGACGATGGTACTGGTTGAACGTGTTTGCGGAATCTGCTCACATTCACACGCCATGACTTATGCGATGACGGTCGAAGCGCTCAACGGGGTAACCGTTCCCAAACGCGGAGAGTACATCCGTGTTATCACAGCTGAGCTCGAAAGACTCCATTCGCATTTCCTGTGGCTGGGCATCGCATGCCATGTTATCGGTCACGATTCTCTGTTCATGTACATCTGGGATGAAAGAGAAGTCGTTATGGATCTGCTTGAAAAACTGAGCGGAAACCGTGTCAACTATGCGATGAACACTTACGGCGGAGCAAGACGCGATATCGACGACGGTCTCAAGAAAGAGATTCTGGAAGGTGTCGAGAAGCTGAAAGCTCTTACCGACAAAGTTGTTGAACTTGCCACAAACGACAAGACTGTAGCCATGAGAACAAAGGGTATCGGCGTTCTTTCAAGAGACGATGCGTTACGTCTCGGAGCCGTCGGACCGCACGCGAGAGCATCAGGCGTCGACATAGACGTGCGCCGTGATTCTCCGTATTCCTCATACGAGGACTTCGACTTCAATGTTCCCGTGGTAGACAGCGGTGACGTTTACGCCAGAGTTGTTGTACGTGCTCTTGAATGCTATGAAAGCGTAAAGATAATAGAGCAGGCGCTCAACAAGCTGCCGGCCGGTCCGATCAATCTCGGCGTAAAGCTGCCGAAGATAAACGAGGGCATTGTAATGTCCAGATATGAAGCTCCCCGCGGACAGCTTACATACATGGTCGTGGGAGACGGAAAACTTGAAAACCACAGAGTTTCAATACATGTTCCGAGCTTCAGAAACACCCCGACAATTCCGTTTATGCTCAAAGGCGACAACGTTGCCGATGCAGGACTGATTATTGCGAGCATAGACCCGTGCTTCAGCTGCACTGACAGATAATGCACGAACTTGCATTTACCGAAGGAGTAATAAAGGTTGTCACTTCGGAGGCTGAAAAACAGGGCTTCACGAAATGCATATCAATTACCCTGTCGGTAGGAAAATATTCCGGAATCATTCCGGAATGCATAGAGGATTTTTTCCCGTATGCCGCTAAAGATACAATTGCGGAAAACGCAAAACTGTATTTTAACGAGGGAGAGGATCCGTTCAAATCATATGTAGATTCAATAGAAGTTGAGTAAAGGAGTGATGTTGTTTTGAGAAAAACAACCTTCCCCGCAGTTCTGTCCACGTTCATCCTGTGCATGGCATTCTGGGTACTGCTCACATGGAGCTTCACGGTCCAGGAACTGGCCACAGGTGCAGTGATCAGCCTTGCGGTGGCACTGTTTTCCGCGAGATTCTTCGTGCATGAAAAGGCCTTCTGGCTTTTCAACCCGGCAAAGTTTTTCGGACTCATAGCTTACGTTTTCGTATTTCTGTGGGAACTGATTAAGGCCAACTGGGATGTCGCATGCAGAGTGTTCGGCGGATGCAAGGACATTAATCCCGGTATAGTAAAGATACCGGTAGACCTCGAAAGTGATTACGGACGCGCGATGCTTGCAAATTCAATCACCCTGACGCCCGGTACGATCACGGTAGATACCGTTGAAGAAGACGGTAAAGCTTATTACTACATTCACTGGATTGACGTTAAGAGCAAAGACAGTGAAGAAGCCGGCGAAATGATAAAAGGCACACTTGAAAAAGGAGTAAGGAGGGTATTTAAATAATGGCTAATATTGACCTTATTATATCTGCAGTTTTCTTTGCACTTCTTGCTCTGTGTCTCGTATACAGAATAGCCAAGGGACCGAATGCAGCGGACAGAATGGTTGCGGCTGATGCCTGCGACGACCTTCTGTGCTGTGCGATGATTCTCTACTCCATGTACAGTGGAAGAGGAATATTCCTTGATATAGCACTTGTTGGTGCTCTGCTCGGAATAATCGACACAATGCTCGTCGGCCGTTACCTTGAAGGGAGGCTGTAAGAGATGACAATAAGATTTGTTGTTGATCTGTTCATAGCACTCGGAGCGTTCTTTGCACTTGCCGGTGCAATCGGAATACTCAAGATGCCGGACACTTTCTGCCGTATGCAGTCAGCCACCTGTGTTTCAACTCTCGGTATTCTCTGCGTTGCTATCGGAGCAATTCTTTATGCTGTGATATTCAAGCAGTGCGTAGGTGATGCCGTAAAAATCGGAGTGATAGCGCTTATGGTTCTCATGACCAATCCTATCGGTGCTCACTCCATCGCCAAGGGCGCATACAAATCGGGCATCCGCCCGGAGAAACCCCTTGATCCTGATGATTACGGGAGGGACTTGCAGGATGATTGATATTACTGTTATCTTAAGCATCCTTGTCGTATGCGGAATGGTGATTTCAGCTATTCTCGCCTGCCACTTCGAGAATCTCCTTTCAGCTGTTATTGCGCTTAGCGCAACGGGTCTGTTTGCGGCGGCCGAGTTCCTGATTCTTCAGGCACCCGATGTTGCAATCTCCGAAGCAGCTGTTGGAGCGGCACTTACCCCGCTGATATTCATTGTTACCCTGAAAAAAATCAAGGGAGGTAAGGATAAATGAAAAAATTCCTCACTTGGTTCTCGCTCGGAGCAGTGCTCATTATCGGCGTATTAGCCGCAAATGAGATGGCGGGACTCGACAGGACATACGATCCGACCACAGGAACATCCGTTTACGAACTGTGGAATGACAATACCGCTTATGAAGAGACTGACTATACAGGTGCTGCCGAAGCTATCGTACAGCAGAACCTGGACAAGGCACATGCGGTGAACGACGTAACATCGATAGTCTTTGACTTCCGTGGTTACGATACTATGGGCGAAGCTTTCATACTGATTACGGCCGTTGCCGGTTCAATAGTCATTCTCGCCAACCATGATAAAAAGGAAGAGAAGGAGGGCAAGAAAGATGAATAAGAGAACATATCTTAACATCATCCCGGCCTGCGGCTGCGATAAAATGATGCCCTTCGCACTGATGTACATCTTCTACATCATCTTCCACGGTCATCTGTCGCCGGGCGGCGGATTCCAGGGCGGCGTTCTCATGGTAGCCGTGGTAGTGCTTATCTACCTGGCATACGGTTATGAGACAACGACAAAAACACTGTCCTTCAATCTCATGCACAAGACAGAAGGCTTCGCATCTATCTTATACGTTGCGTTTGCCATGATAGGTGTATGCTACGGAGCGAATTTCTGCGCTAACGTACTGTACAATATAGGCAATGTCGGAGACCTGTTCTCAACCGGTACAATCTTCCTTATGAACTTTGCTGTCGGTGTCAAGGTCCTGACCGGTGTCGGAGTCCTGGCTATTTCCATGGTCGGTCTTCTCGCCGCACTGAACAAGGAATGAGGTGTATGATATGATAACTGTTAACTATATTGCTTCATTCTTCCTTATAGCACTCGGATTCTACACAATCATTACCAAGTTCAATATTGTGAAGAGTGTTATCGGCCTTTCCATTTGTGACTACGGTGTAAACCTGCTGATAATCTCAATCGGTTATGTACCCGGTGGCACAGCACCTGTGTTCACACAAGGCGAAATTAACCAGCTTTCGTATTTTGTTGACCCGATACCGCAGGCACTTACTCTTACATCAATCGTTATCGGCGCATGCGTTACCGCAATGAGCCTTTCGCTTGTAATGAAGATTCATGAGAGCTACGGAACTCTGGATACGAGAGAGATAAGGAGGCTGCACGGATGAGTAACTTTATTGCGGCTTACGGCAACGATTTCCCCGTATTTGCCATAATGACCTATTTTCTCTTTGCATTTCTTATAGTTCTTTTCGGTAAATTCAAAACCGCACGCAACATCCTTGCGGTTCTTGGCGTGAGCATTCCCCTTGCGCTGCTGATAATACTCGTTAAGTGGGTAATGATAGACGGCAATACTATAGTCTACTGGCTGGGCAACAGATCTGTTGCTGGAGGATATGCTTTCGGTATTGCACTTGAAGTTGACGCTCTGTCGCTGTTCTTCGGCCTGCTTATCGCCACGGCAGTGTTTGTAGCCGGACTTTACTCGATCAGATACATGGAGCATGACGACAACATTCCCCAGTACTACACGCTGTTCTTCATGCTTGCCGGCGGTGTTCTCGGTCTTGTACTTTCAGGAGACGTTTTCAACATGTTCATCATGGTTGAAATTCTGACCTTCGCGGCTGTTGCCCTGACTGCGTTCAGGAATCAGGCGCCGGGCGCCCTGGAAGCTGCATTCAAATACCTGGTTGTCGGATGCATAGGATCCACATGTATCCTTACTGGTATCATCATGCTGTATGCCCAGATGCATACGCTTAATCTCGCACAGCTTTCCGCACTTGTTCCCGGAAACTATACGACTACGGTAAAAGTCGCATTTGCTTTCCTGCTTGTGGGATTTGCAACAAAAGCCTTTATCGTTCCGTTCCATCCGCTCGCTGCCGACGCACACGGTGCGGCTCCTGCTTCCATCTCGGTTCTTATTTCAGGTGTTCTTACCAAGAGCGGTCTTTACGGAATAATCAGGCTTGTATTCTTCATCTTCGGAACAATCAGCAAGACATCCTTCCAGTACCTGCTTGTTACGATAGGCTGCGTTTCAATGTTTGTCTGCGTAACCATGGCTCTTGCCCAGCATGACTTCAAGAGACTGCTTGCGTTCCACTCAATTTCCCAGATAGGATATGTGCTTACCGCTGTCGGACTTTGCACGGCAATGGGATTCTCCGCAGGACTCTTCCATGCGATGAACCACACTCTGTTCAAAGGACTGCTGTTCCTTGCAGCCGGTGCTGTGCTCCACGAGACCGGAACCACAAATCTTGACGAACTCGGCGGACTTTCAAAGAAAATGCCCAAGACCACAATCCTGTTCATAATAGGTGCGGCATCCATTTCCGGTATTCCTCCGTTCAACGGATTTGCATCAAAATGGATGATCTACAAGGCATGCTTCCAGAAAGCATCCGAGACCGGCAATTTCTTCTATGTAATAGTCACCATCGTGTGCCTTATCACATCCGTGCTTACACTGGCATCGTTCATTAAAGTCACCCAGTCCGTGTTCTTCGGCAGACTTCCCCTGAAGTATGAAAATGTCAAGGAAGTGCCTTTCGGAATGCGTTTCGCCATGGGTATTTTCGCGGTGCTTTGTATTCTCACGGGTCTCTTCCCCGAGTGGGTAGAAAAAATCCTTACATGGCCTGCAACAATCGCAGCATACAATCCGACAGGATACATCAATGCAGCGATGGGCGAAGGCTATGCCGCAGTAGAAAATGCAGCGGCTGCAATGGAAAAAGTCGAGATAGGCTGCTGGCAGCCTGTCCACTGGCTGCTCATCATGTGTGTCGGACTTCTTGCCGTTACACTCGTTGCGCTTCTCAGCAAATATGACAAAGCCAATGTTGCTCCCGTCGAAGGTGAAGTCGATGCAAAGCACGACCTCTTCTGGGGCGGTGAAAAGAGCGAATTCTCCCAGGTCGGCGGATCCGATCTCTTCTGGGGATTCAAACACAACTGGCGTCACTACTTTGATTTTATGCATGACCTGCACAGTGGTATCGTAAATGACTATGCGCTGTGGGCAATCATAGCCCTCGCACTTGCGATGCTGTTTATGGTCATAGCGCTGTAAGGGGGTGCGGATATGGAATTATTAGTCAGTATATTGATTGAACTCGGTTACATCCTCATCTTCCCCGGATTTCTGTTCTGCATGATTGCCGGACTTCTGATAGCCGGTATCGACAGAAAACTGATCGCACGTATGCAGAAGAGAGTCGGTCCCCCGATTCTCCAGCCGGTGTACGACTTCTTCAAACTCTGCGGAAAAGAGACGATTATTCCCGCAGCCGCAAACAAGACAGCTTTCCTGCTCTGCCCGATTATAGGCCTTGCGGCACTCGTGGTACTTCAGCTCTTTATCCCGATTCACGGTTTTGAAGTGTTCACGGCACATGGCGACGTTATCGTTATCCTCTATCTGCTTCTCATCCCCGCAATTGCGGAAATAGCAGGTGCATCCGCTTCCGGTTCACCTTATGCCGGAATCGGCCTTTCAAGAGAAATGGTAACGGTTATCTCATGTGAACTTCCGCTGGTGCTCATAATCCTTGCTGTGGGCCGTGCCATCTCCCCGACCGGAGACGTCACATTCTCTCTCAGCGCGATCAATCTGTTCCAGACACTCAACGGAAGCCTGATTCTCAAGCCGGCACTTATCCCCGCAGCGATAGCATTCCTGATGGTTATCCCCGGCGAAATCGGCGCACATCCCTTTGATGCCGCAGAAGCGGAGACCGAAATCTGCGAAGGTATGCTTGCAGAATATTCCGGCGCACCGCTTGCAGTGTACAAACTCACCCATGCGATAAAGATGTACACTATGGCTTCAATCTTTGTAGCACTGTTCCTCGGAGGAATCGGCACAGGCAACCTGGCGCTGAACATCATCATCAACTTCGCTCTTTGCCTTGCGGTAATAATAGTATCCTCAACGGTACTTAACGCGATTACCGCGAGACTGAAAATCAATCAGACCTTCAAGTACTACTGGACAGCAGTCTCCGGACTTGCATTCATTTCCCTGGTGCTTGTATGGCTGGGGCTGTAAGGAGGTAACGGTATGTTTAAGAAAACAATAAAGGAAAGCGCGGCAAAATCTCCGTGGCTGTTCCATATAAATGCCGGATCCTGCAACGGCTGTGACATAGAGCTCGTTTCTGTTCTCACACCGAGATATGACGCAGAGCGTCTCGGATTCAAGCTCGTAGGATCTCCGAGACATGCGGACATCGTTGTTGTTACAGGACCTATAACCAAACAGTCTCTGCCCAGAGTCTTGAGAGCAATCGAACAGGTTCCGGAACCGAGATGCATTGTTACCATGGGTTCATGCCCTCAGAGCGGCAACGTGTTCAAAGGCAGCTACAGTGTCGCAGGACCGCTTTCAAAGTATGTCCATGTCGATGTCGACGTTGCCGGATGCTCACCGAAGCCTGAAGCAGTCATTGACGGACTTGCTCTTGCAACGCAGATACTTGCTCAGAAAAGAAAGGGGGAAAATAAGTAATGGATCTACCGTTCTTGCCAGTAGCTTTTAAACAGCTGTTTTCAAAACCAAGCTGCGCTATGTACCCCTTCAAAGAGAGCATAGCTGCACCCGGATACCGCGGAAAAATCGACTATGATCCCGATAAGTGCATCGGATGCGGTATGTGTGAAAAAGTATGCGCAGGCGGCGCAATCACAAGAGTTATAGAAGAAGTAGAAGAAGGAACAAAGATTACTCTTTCCTTTAATCTCGGTTCCTGCACATTCTGCGGACACTGCTCTTCGTTCTGCAGCCATGGTGCAATCAAGCTCACACAGGACTATCACATGGTCGCGACAAAAGAGGAAGACCTTATCGTATCCGGCTCGCATATCAAGCCCAAGAAGGTCGCTGTTGACGGCTGCGTAGTAAGCACAAAGCCGAAACAGAATCCCGAAACATGCGTATACTGCACACTCTGCGCAAAGAAATGCCCGCAGGAAGCAATCACGGTTGACCGTGCCGAAAAGGTATGGAAACTCGATGAGAGCAAATGTGTCGAATGCGGAACATGTGTCGAGGCTTGCCCCAAAAAGGCAATTACAATGTAAGAAAAACTTACATCAAACAATACGGGAGACGGAACCGGACGGTTCCGTCTCCTGTCCGTTATAGTGAAAAGCGGAAAATTAAATTTTAATAAAAAATTAATAGGAATCAGTCTCAATAAGTGCTATAATCGTAATATCAAAATAGGAGGCATGACAGATGGCTGTAAAACTAAATGACAATCAGGAAGTCGTAAAGGTTATACGTGAAGGCCTTGAGCGCACAGGCGGATACTGCCCCTGCAGACGCGAACAGACCGAGGATACGAAATGCATGTGCAAGGAGTTCCGCGATCAGATAGCGGATCCGGACTTCGAAGGTTACTGCCACTGCATGCTGTATTATAAAAGTAGAGAATAGGAGAAAACTGATATGGCCGAAATAATACTTACATCGGAAAACTTTGAGAAGGAAGTTTTAAACAGTGACATCCCCGTCCTTGTGGATTTCTGGGCGACATGGTGCGGACCCTGCCAGATGCTCGGCCCCGTGATTGCCGAAATCGCGGAAGAACTTGACGGCGTGGTAAAAGTCGGAAAAGTCAATGTTGACGAGCAGCCCGCACTGGCAAATGCGTACAGGGTAAATGTGATTCCGACCGTATTTGCGTTTAAAAACGGTGAAATTTCTGATTCCATTGTCGGATACAGACCCAAGGAAGATATCCTTAGCATGGTCATCTGACAGAAGAGATACATTTTAAAATACAGATGCGCCGGATCCGGCAAAGCGGATTCGGCGCATCTGTTATATGGGAGAAGTATTCCGGAGTTCTATTCCTTTTTGGAGGGATACATGGGAAATTCAAAATGCGGAGTAAGGACTATCCGGCCTTCAACTTTTGCGTCTTTTATTGTGTCGGGGTTGCTCAGTTCCTCCTCAATGAAGGCACGGTCGGAAACGGCTATGGTGACGATGCGGTGGTTGGCCTTAATATCTTCAATGTTTAGCCCGTATTTGGATATTGAGTCCAGAGAATACTTTTGCATACAGACGTAGTAGCAGTTTTCGTCAACGATATCTTCACCGTTCAGACGCAGTTTGGTGATTTCACCCGTCTGCCAGTTGTATTCCACCTCGAACCCCTTTGATACCTGTAAATACGGGTTGTTCTGCAGCTTGCTGACTAAGGAAAGAATTGTGGTGAATATAGTTCTGATCTGGCTGCCGGTCAGCGCGGCAATCTGCAGTTCGTTAACATACGGGAAGTTGGTCAGATAGTCATTTCTTGTAGCAACCTTCGGCAGATGATTGCCGCGTATGGATCCGGAGCCTAGGAAAACAATTTCCGCGCCGGTGGCGTCTTTTATCAGATCGCAGTAGAAATTGCCGAGCTCGGTTTCAATGAACCTGAAGGGGTGAGTCAGTTCCCTGTCAAGAACAGTCAGAACACAGTTGTATTTTTTGTCTGTCTCGTTTTTAAAATAATCCAGTATCTGATCGATTATTTCATCATTGGGAGCGGTTTCCTCGTTGATTTCAATGGCCTGCCATGTCCAGCTGTCAGGTTCGAATTCCTTGGTTTCCTTGTTGAAGTAGACATCGAGCCTGCCGATATGTCCGGAGCCTGTACCGGCCTGCACTATTGCGGTATCGCCTACGAAAATGAGATCATCGGGAAGAGTGTGGGAATGTCCGCCGATAATAAGGTTAGGACTGATATTGTATTCGCTAAGCGCTTTAGCGAAAGCCTTGTCTTCTTCATAGCCTATATGGGAAAGAACAATAGTCAAGTCAATATTACTGTCAATTTCCTCCTTGCCGCTGCTTTCAATTATTGCATCGAGAGTGTCAAGGGGGTCCACGATATCAAGCAGGGAGGATATTAACTCGTCATTTTTCGTCTGGTCTATTGCAGACTTCGTCAGAAAACCTGAAACAAGTATGCGAACACCTGCTTTCTCCAGCAGAATGTACGGTTCGAACAGCCTTTTATGAAGCAGAGGGATGTACAGGTTGCAGTTAACCAGGGGGAAATCGGTGCATTTGTTGACAAATACAAGATGCGGTACACCGTAGTCAACTTCATGGTTGCCGATTGTGGCGCAGTCAATTGTCATGTTGTTGAGAAGCAGTGTTGTGACAAGGCCTTTATATTCCGAATCTATTATGGAGCCGTTAAACATATCGCCGGAATTAAAGTAGAGAACGTTTTCCTCTTCTTCACGAACCTTCTTCACATATCCGCTTAGTCTCGAAAGTCCTCCGACCATGTGCCCGTTTTCTTCGTGGGGAAGAAAGTCGCCGTGCAGGTCGTTGCTGTGGAGTATTGTGAATTTCACAAGTTTATTATCAGTGCTCATAAGAAGTCCTCACACATTTTTGATGATAATATTATAAAAGAACATTTCATACAAAAGCAATACACAGAACAGGCGCATTAATTTGAATTGCTCGAAAAGATGCCGTGCTTTCTTCGGGGGCAAGTTAATGCCTGACCGGGGTGTTTATATGTCAATGATGTGAGACTCCAACTTTAAAAGAAAGAGCTCAGTTGGT
>R27__coassemble_380_pt1 | contig 30575 bp, 30 predicted proteins | sample R27__metabat2_low_PE_023 | metagenome-assembled genome bin R27
ACCCAGATCTACACCGCCAATATGCTGACTCCGAGAAAAGGCAAGGGAGGGGCCGACTACAAGAGCCGCGACGGCGTATGCATCGAGACCCACTATTTCCCGGACGCGATGTTCAACTCGCACTTCCCGAGTCCGGTGCTGAAGAAGGGTGAAACCTACGAGCATATAACCTCGTTCAAATTTATCTGAGAAAACTGCCAATAACGCGACAACACCTGCGGCCGATTTTGACCGCAGGTGTTGCTGTAAGGTGGGGTATCAGAAATAGGCCGCAAGGCCGGGAGCATACCGGAGAAAGAGTTCCGTCGAAAGAACCGCGAGCGCCAGAAGAAAGACCATGAGCCAGTTCTCGCGGGACGAGCGGTTTTTCATGTTTGACAGGTGGTAGTGTTTCTTCTTGAACGGGTAGAGCCACATTATCCCGTTGTAGTTGAAGGTGTCGAGTATGAGGTGGGACATGAGCCCGAAGAAAAGACCGCGGGCTAGTATCCTCGAGTCGGCAAAGCCCAGTCTTGATACGACAAGCGCGACAAACGAGGCAAGGGCCGCTATAAAGGGCGTGTGGAGAGGACCTCTGTGGTACGTGAGAAACGAAAGACCCAGCGAAAGCCACTTTGCCCTGTAAGAAGCGGAGGAGCCGACCTGGTCTATATCCGGCATGATGGAACCGGCAAGCGCCGCGCCCACGCACAGAGCGGCGGCAGACGGACTTTGAGCGCCGATCGAATACGCGGCCGCCTCGCCGGCAATAAGTCCGGCGACAAGATGTGTTTTCGATGTCAAAGCGGCGTCCTCCTCCCGTCGTTTTTTTAATTAATAATAACGCAAAGAAAGATTCTTGCCAATACGACAAAAAAGGAACATATCCCGATTTTTCCGGAATATGCTCCTAATTTTTTATATGTGGAGAGAAATAATATGGTTAATTAACGGTTCACTTAAGGGAAAGCGTGCAGGTCTCACTGCCGAGCTGAGCCATGGTGTTGAAGTCCTTGACTATGTTCATGGTCAGGGTAATATCCTCGTCGCTGTTGTACGGGTAGATATATGTGACCTTGATTGACTGGCCGTTGGAGATCTGGGTTACCCAGGATGTCTGGGACGGATCGGAGCCGTTGGGGAACATGCCGTCCATTGTGAGGCTGGAACCTCCCTGACGTACATGGTCGTCCGCAATCCACATGAAGGATGTTGCCTGGGGGTTGTTATTTGTAAAATTGAATCTGATGGCTATGCAGTCATTGCCGGTGCCGTCTTTTGCGACTTCCGCGCCGAGAACGTCTATTACGTATCCGCCGCCGCTGACGGTGCATACGGGGCCTGACTCTTCGGGTTCGGCACTTGCGCTCGGAGCGGGAGCTTCGGGAGCGGGCTGTGCGGTTTCAACGGCAACAGGCTGAGCGGCCTGGGCTGCAACGGTGCGCTCTACCGGAGCTGAAGGCTCGGCGGCACTTGCGCTCGGTGCTGCGCAGGAACATGCGCCTATTGCAAAAACAGCCATTAATATTACAGACAGAATTTTTTTCATAATTTCAATAACTTCCTTTTTTCAAAGTGACATTACTATAATACGAAGCTTTCCGGAAAATGTTACGAAGAGGCAAAAAGAATTTAAACAGACTATTAACTGTTCGTTTGCCAAACATAATTAAACACCTCCCGGAAAATTCCTTCAATCCGTCCGGAATTCACCCGGACAACAAAAAAAGCACAGCTTTGAAATTGATCAAAGCTGCGCACCTGATATTCAGATATAAAGCTTGCGCCTGCAGGGCGCATTCGTTGAAAAATCGGGAAACAGATTCCGGAGAAGTCTCAATCCTGGTCGGCGGGCTTGCCCCTGATTAACCTGGAGGGTTTTTGACCGCCGGCAACCTTTTCAAGATCCTCCTGGGGAAGCTCATTGACTTTCTTTTCCTCTTCGTTTGTTTCCTTCTTTATTTCTTCAGCCATTGTTATTCTCCTTGCGTTTTATTTAATTTGGGCCGTTATTGCCACTGACAACATGAAATACGTCCCCTCCCCGGAAACGTTACATGCGCAAGACCGGAGATCTTTCGCTGTTGACTGTTATCTGCCGAAAGACAGAAGGCCGTACCCGTGCCATCACTTTTTTAAGATACGCGCAGCAGCGGATTGCGATTGTTCCGCCGGGTTGGGGAATTAAACGCGGTCAGTCGAACTTGCTGCCGATCGAAGAGGCCAGTTTCCCCCAGTTCATATTTACGGGCTCCACATTTATAGCGATATAGTCGTTGTCGGCCTCTTCCCTTAAAAGGGTACCGCCGCTGACGTTTTCGAGACTGCTGTCGTCAAGGCTCTTGGCTTCGAGTGTGTTTTTCTTCTCTTCGGACATATATATTTCCTCCTGATTTCGGTTTGCTTTTTAATGGAAACGGACGTGTTGCCGCTGCATTGCTGTGTCCTAAGGGCTTCAACGGAGCGGCGTACATAACGTAATACGTATATCCGCCCAAAACGCTACAAAAACATTTATCCGGCGGTCGCCTCCGAGGTGCTCAGGAGCTTACCGGTTTGCTTTATTCTACAACCTGGATGTTCACAAGAAACATACAGAGAGAAAAACCGGAGAGGATTTGTGCCGGACCCGGGACAACTGTCCTAGCTGACCTTCACGGAGGAAAGAAGGGCCTCTATGTCCGGATGCTCGGTCAGAGTGGTGAAATCGTCGTCGTAGGCTTTGCCCTTTATTATGGTTACGAGTATGTAGCTGAACTCGGTCGCCGGCAGGCATACGCAGACATTGTCGCCGTCATAGTACTTGTAGCCGGAGTTTGGTCCGTAGGAAACGGGGGCGAAGCCCTTGTACTTCTCCCTGAGTCCGGAGGCGAGCTTTTCGAAATTGTCGCCGGGATAGAAGTCGGCGTACTCAATCTGGACGTTGAAGTCGTCGCCGTAGATTGCTGCGACGTGGGAGTCGCTCGTGTAGGCGAGAAACTCGTCCTCAATCACCTTGAACGAGTACTTGTCGGCATCGTAGGTGAAGTCAACGTTCACGGTCTGAGTGTCTTTGTATCCCGAAACGAAGCTGTAGTTTCCTTCCTTGGGGTTGGTGATCTTCACGGGAGCTTTCTTCCCGGGCGCGGCCGCGCTTGTGCCTGCGGGCTTTTTCTTTTTCACGATCAGCGCCGCGGCGCCGGCAGCCGCAGCTGCGGCTATGGGAATAATAATCTTCACTATTTTCATTTCTTTCGTTCTCCTTACTTATAATATATGTGTTGAAGGGCATACGCCCGGTATTACCGGTTATTTAAAAGAGAAGCTGTAGACCCTGCCGTAATCGCCCGCGACGCAGACATCCGCGGTGAGACGGGTGCTGTTGTAAACGCAGCTGTACTGGGTGAGCGACGTGAGCGAGTCCGGGTCGTACTGCTGATACACGCTTTTGAGTATGTCCATGGCCTCACCGACGCTCATTTCGGTACGGAGCGTTGCGGAATCGGTCATGCGCGAGTCGAGAGCCTTTGCTATTTTGCCGAACCTTTCGTATCCGTGCCCGTAGCCGTAGCGGTACGGCCGCCTAAGCTTTTCGGGAGGAGCGAAGGCTTCCTTTAGCCGGTCGCCGTACCAGCAGTCGGCGGCGTCGCCGTAGCCGGCGTAGAAGTTCGTCACGGCGTCGGTATATGTGACGGTGAAATTGTTGTACCGCCACTCGAATACGGCCGATACGCCCTTGGCGTCGGACAGGAACAGATGGTAGTCGTTCCCCTTCATGTTGACGAGGTTGACGCTTTTTGCCATTTCCTCGGCCTCGGAAACATCCGCGCAGCTGTCGAGGAGCATGCGCAGCATCTGGCTGATGATGAGGTGATCCTTTCCCGGCTCGTTCTGGAAAACGGGACGTTCGCCGCCGCGCACGTCGACGAACAGTATGGAAACGGTGAGACCCTTTTCGTTCATGCCGTCCATGCACAGCCACGGAAGAAAGGCGAGAGGAAACCTGACGCACTTACCCCTGTCGAGGGCGCCTTTGAAGTACGGCAGTCCTATATACGAAAACCACGCCGCGTCGGCGAAATTGATGGAATCGTATCTGCCGCGGCTTTTAAGGCGCACCGCAACGTTCAGTCCGGTCGGATTGCCCTTTTTGTCAAGATGCGGGATGTCGTAGTTGCGGCCCGTCAGCACGTCGCCGTTTTTGCCGAAGGTGCGGAAATTGGCGCAGCCGGAGCCTCTGACGAGACCGGGCATGAAGGATATGAGTTTGCTTTTGTAATTGCCTGTATATTCGACGCTGTATAAAAAACCGTCTTCGTCAGTCTTTCTGAGATTCCTGAAGGTCGAACGGTAGAAAGCCGCAAGCGAGAGGGGCAGGGCAAGGGCAAGACCCGCGAGTGCTGCGCTCAGGACGAGCGTGCCGCGGGGCCGGCTGCTGTATTCTTCCATAAATCCGGGCATGAATCTTCCCTCCTCTATGTACGGATTATATCATATGGCCGCAAAAACACTCAAACTATTTCGGCATGCCGCGATTTCGGCCGTTTTGTTATCAGATAATTCATTTTTTCGCTGTCTTTGCGATGTAATATAATTATAATTGTAGAGTATTAGTATATTGGAAGATATTTTAATGAACGGAGGCGGAAAAAGAGAGATATGAACAGCAAGGGAAAAGCCGGGCAGATAATTCTTATTATCCTGCTTATAGCCGCAATCGCGGGAGTGATTGCCTACTGGGCGCTGAACCGCAGCGAGACGACCGTCATACCGACGGCACAGCCGGCGGGCGAGACGCCTCAGCCGACGCCGAAACCTTCTATAATAAAGATACAGAAGGAGATAGACGTGGACACCATAAACGAGGGAGTCCGCGACATGGGATTTTTAATAACCCAGGAATACTATTTTACCGAAGTTGTCAGCTTTTCGAGCGTGAAAAAGCTGTTCAACACCCTTAATCTGCCGCTGACCGAGTCGAGCTATCTGGCAAGCTACGAGGGGACCGTGACGGCCGGAATAGACTGCACGAAAATAACGGTTGAAAAGGACGACGGCAAAGGCGTAATAAAAGTCGTCATGCCGAAACCCGAGATAAAGAACATAGACATAGACCCGGACAGCTTCGAACTCTATTCCGAGAAGACGGGACTCGGCAACCCTATAAGCGCTTCGGACTTCAACTCGTCTCTCGTGGAGCTTGAAGACACAGCCAGGGCCAAGGCCTTGGACAAGGGCATACTCGAAAAGGCCGACGAGAGCGCCAGAACAATAATTGGCAACTTCATCGGCGGCATGGTTGACTCGACGTATACGGTCGAGTACGGATATCTGAAGGAGGCTTAAATGGAAAAGAACACTAAATTATCCAGGACGATAGTCTGTCTTGTGCTTGTGCTTATCGCTGCGGTTTCCTTTTTCCTCGTATCGGGGAAGGCCGCGTCCGTCGAGACGCACGAGGCGAGAATCCAGGCTATAGACAACAAGATAGAAACAGTGCTCAAGCTTACCGCGACATCGACGCTCGCGTCGGCGGGAGTGTCTGCCATACCCGGCGACACCGCGACGCCGATAGCCGAGAAGCTCGCGGACTTCACTGAGTACTTTCTGGCCATACTCTGCGTGCTGTACGCAGAGAAGTACCTTCTTACGATACTCGGCGTGGGGGCCTTCAAGATAATCATCCCGGTGGCCTGTGCAATCTTCGCGGTGGGACTGTTCTGGAACCCGCTGGGCATGAAGAAGCTGGGACTTAAGCTCGCAGTATTCGGACTTGCGCTGTATTTTACGATACCCATAAGCCTCAACGTCTCCGACATGATATACGACACATACAAAGATTCCATAGACATGACGATCACCTCCGCCGAGGCGCTGACGGACGAGACGTCCGAGTTTGCCGCGGCCGAGGATGAGGGGACTATAAAGGCCATACTCAAAGGCCTGAGCGAAACCGTGGGCGGCCTCAACGACAAGGCTGCGGGAATCTTAAAGCAGTTTGTCGAGACTCTGGCCGTGCTGATAGTCACCTCGTGCGTAATCCCGATACTCGTGATAGTGTTCATGATATGGATGACCAAGATATTGCTCGGCAACTCGTCTGCCGCGGTGATACCCGTGCCCGGCACCGGCAGGTCGAGAAGAGCGGCCGACTGACATAAGAAGAATACTGATATGGGACTGCTTTTCAGAATTCTTTTCCCTTCATCTTCAGATGAGACCGGAGAAAAGAAATACGACATGCTCGACTACCAGAACGAGGACGATTTCTACGAGTCGAACACCGACGACTTCGACAGCTATGAGGATGCGGTCGAATACTACTTCGACCACGGCGGCCGCTGAAAACGGCGCGGAATAAATTTGAATATTCGAATGCAGCAAGCGGACGGCAGTTGCCGTCCGCTTGCTGCATTCGAAATAATTATTTATTTTACAGATTGCTCAAAGAGATTCTATGATTTAATATAGTCACATTGAATATAAAGCTAGCTTTGAGAGGGAAGAGTGGAAAGTCTAAGACTGTGTACAGAGGCAAATATACCGATTTTGCTGTATATGCTTGCCGGATATATAGCTAAAAGAGCAAATCTTATAAAGGAAGAGGACGTAGTAAAGTTCAACAAGTTTACATTTACTATTTTTCTCTCAATTAATATTTTTAACAGCATATACAAGTCAAGCTGGCAATCGGCAATAAGGCCGGCTCTTATCCTTTATACAATAGTCGGCATACTGGCTATGTATATGTTCTCCGTGTGGTATGCGAACAGATTCGTTGAGGAAAAATTCCAAAGAGGAGCTGTAGTTCAGGGCCTTTTTCGAACTAACTTTGTTTTGATAGGTTTAACTATTGCAGAAACACTGGTCCCTTATGAAGATGTTGCCAGCATAGCGGTTCTAAGCGCGGTGACGTCACCGCTGTTTAACGTTTTGGCAATTGTTTCTTTTTCTTCCAACAGCGAAGAGAAAATAATAGTACCGGATGTTTTAAAATCTATTTTTACAAATCCTCTGACTATCGCTTCTGTTGCAGGAATATTGTGCATGCTGCTACAAATAAGATTTCCCGTCGCAATCGAGAATTCGATAGATAAAATGAGCGGGGTAGCTATGCCACTGATGCTTTTCCTCTCGGGCGCATTCTTCAAGTTTGACAGTCTGAACAAATACAGGTGTAGATTGGTCGCGGTTACAATACTCAGGCTGATAGCGATACCGGCTGTATTTTTGACGATGGGTTATTATCTTGGATTCAGGGGGATGTCGTTTGTTGCTTTGGTGGGACTGTTTGCTTCTTCCTCGACGGCTTCCTCGTTTACGGTGGCCATGCAGATGAATGGTGATGCGGAACTTGCCGGAGACATTGCGGCTTTAACCACCGTGCTGTGTCCGTTCACTATATTTCTTTGGACACTTCTGTTTAAATCCATATCCGCATTTTAATTGACAAAATGATATAACTGCCATTATACTGTAGTCGAAATTGGTCATACCAGTAATACGTGTATAATGGCGTTTTTTATAGTGAAAATGCTGCTTTTTTGTTGGAAATTACAAAATAATCCAAGAAAAAAACAACAATATTGACAATAAGGACGCGTATGTTATTATCAAATCGAAAAATAAAGCAGACGTGTTCCTTATTTTTTTAGCCAACTGGTATGACCAGCATTCGAATTCTGAATACTAAAGGAGAAAAAAATGGGAACTGACTATGAGAAAAAAGTGGAAGAACTGTCTAAAGGAAAAAAGAGCTTATTCATTGACACGATTAAGAAACTGGAAAGACTCATATCGAGCGGCAGTTATGCCGTGGGCTCCAAACTGCCAAGTGAGCGACAGCTATGCGAGCAGCTGAATGTTAGCAGGACTGTGCTGCGAGAGGCGTTAAGGGCTCTTGAATCAAAGGGAATACTTGAAACATATCCCGGAAAGGGGATATTCGTTTCACAACCGAAATTTGAAACTATTATCACTCCTATCGAACACCTTATAAGCGTCGGGGAGATCGATGTGTTCGACCTGACGCAAGCGCGATTTTTTCTGGAACCGAGTATTGCTCATGTGGCGGCAATACGGGCTACAGATGAAGATATAGCAATTATGGAAGATAGCCTGCGCGAAATGAAAGAAGCGGAAAATCAGGGCGACAGGTTTATCGAGGCCGATCAGAGATTCCATATGGCAATAGCCATGGCAACAAAAAACCCGGTTCTGTATATCATGGCGAGGGCAATAGTTGAGAGCCTTACAATATTGCGTAAGACTGTTTATGAGCAGGCCGGAGCACCGGCAGATGCAATAAGACGTCACGAAAATGTGCTGAATGCCGTCAAACTCAAGGATTCAAAAGGAGCCTATCAGGAGATGGAGGCACACATCATGGATGTTGAAGAATATCAGCATGTACGGCTTACCCAGAAGTCTCTTGAGAGATATGACTTTTCAAACAGAAATAAAAACATAGAGGAGCAGATCTGAATACCAACAGCTCAGGTCGACCGGCTATATACAGTATGTTAACGCTTAAATTGGCGCTGATAATATTATGAAAAATAGTAAGGAGGAATGCGTAATGGGACATACCATTACTGAGAAAATTCTTGGCAAAGCATGTGGAAAAGAAGTAGTACCAGGTGAACTTGTCAACGTAAAAATCGACAAGCTGATGACTATGGACTTTTTTGCATCAATAGTCGGAAGACTTTATGAGCAACTTGAAGCACCGAAGCTTTATGACCCGGATATGGTGGTTGTATTTTGTGACCATATGGGACCCGGACATACAGCAAAAGATGCAGAACTCCTGAAGGCCACCAGAGAATTCGTAAAAAAATACGGAATCAAAAATTTCTATGACCTCGGAAAAAACGGTATCTGCCACCAGATGATGGTAGAAAACGGTTACGTTAAACCCGGCAAAGTAGTTGTCGGAACAGACTCACACTCACCTACCTATGGCGCAATGGGCGCATTCGCCTGCGGGGTAACATCATCAGAAGCAGCTGTAATTATGGCAACGGGTGAAATCTGGTTCAGAGTACCTTCATCGGTCAGAGTTGAACTCAAGGGTAAACTTCAGCCCGGCTGCTGCGGAAAGGATGTATCCCTTAAAATAATGAGCCTTATCGGATTTGATAAGACAGCACTGTACAAAGCAGTTGAGATTACAGGTGAGGGCGTTGATTCACTCGAAATAGCAGACAGACTTACCATCACCAATATGATGGCTGAGACCGGAGCAAAGAGCTCTATCATTCACGCTGACGAGAAGACAATCAAGTATCTGACAGATATAGGCGCAAATGACGGAGACTGGGAAATTATCGAGTCCGATCCGGATGCAGTATATGACGACTATTACGAGATTAATCTCGATGAACTTGAGCCGACAGTCGCAATTCCCCACAGCTCAGACCTGATAAAGAAGGCATCCGAACTGGAAGGAACCCCGATTCACCACGTATTCCTCGGTTCATGCACCAACGGCAGACTTGAAGATATCAAAGACGCTGCTGACATATTAAGAGGCAAACAGATTGCAGAAGATGTCCGCATGATAGTTGTACCCGCATCGCAGCATATTTATCTTGAAGCTCTGAAAAAAGGCTATATACAGGATCTGATCGAAGCCGGTGCGCTTGTTGAAAGTTCAAGCTGCGCATCATGTGCAGGACTTCATACAGGACTCCTTCCTGCAGGTGAAGTTGCAATAAGCACTACCAACAGAAACTTCAAGGGCAGAATGGGAAGCAAAGATGCATCCATCTACCTGTCATCTGCAGCAACAGCGGCAGCAGCTGCACTGTGCGGATATATAACGGATCCGCGCAAATATATGAATCTGTAATAGGGAGGCTGAATCATGGAAACTAAAATAACAGGAAAAGCATGGGTCGGCGGAGATAACATTAATACTTATGCTATCATCCCCCAGAAACGCTGGAATCTGGACAAAATGGATCCGGAAGAGCTCGGAAAATGGGCACTGGAAGATGCAGATCCGGCATTTGCAGACAAAGAAGGTGCATTCCGTGATGGCGGATATACCTTTGTTATTGCCGGAGAATGCTTCGGCGGCGGCGGAAAGAGCATTGAACATCCGATTTACGCACTTCAGGGCGCCGGAATAAAGGTTGTAATCGCAGATTCATTTGCAAGATTCAATTTCCGCAACTCCGTTAACAATGCGCTTCCGGTATTTACATGTCCCGGAATCCGCGACCATGTAGAGACAGGTGACGAGCTCACAGTTGATCTTGTCGAAGGCTATGTCGAAAACCATCGCACGGGCGAGAAAATAAATCTGGTTCCCCTGAGCGAATTTGCCGTTGAGCTTATGGAAGCCGGCGGACTTATCCCCTACACAAAGGCAAAATTAAAAAAGAACTGATTTTCTGTCTGCGGATGGACTCAGATACAACAAAACAAATTTAAAAATGGAGGGAAATACAAATGAAAAAAATCCTAGCACTGACACTTGCACTTTGCATGGTATTTGCTCTTTGCGCATGCGGCCAGAAAGCAGCAGCACCTGCAGCGGCTCCCGAGGCAGCACCCGCAGCAGCAGAGGCTCCGGCAGCAGCTGAAGCACCGGCAAAGACAACAGACTTCCCCAATGGACCGATCAGATTCGTGGTTCAGTACGGCGCCGGCGGCGGTGTTGACGTAACAGCGCGTCTCGTCGCAAAATACGCTGAAAAGTACCTTGGGCAGAATATTGTTGTTGAGAACGTTACTGGCGGCGGTGGAGTTGTAGGCCAGACTGAACTTGCAAACTCTGCTCCCGACGGATACACAATCGGTATGATCTTTGCAAATACTGCAATTGAATCACTCATTACCGAGGGTGTTACCTATTCTCTCGATTCGTTCCAGCCGGTCTGCCAGGTCAACTTTGACCCTGCGATGATGGTTGTCCGTGCCGGCAGCGAGTATGATGTAACACTTGACGAGCTTTGCGATATGACCCGCAAGACTCCTCTCAACTGTGCTATCGGTGCTCTTTGGCAGGCATTCGACTTCGTAAAGATGACCCTTCAGGCTGATTATGATGCTCCTTTCACACGTGTTGCTTATGATGGCGGCGCTGCAGCTTGCACAGCAGTTGTTTCTGGTGATGCAGACCTTGCTATCATCTTCCCGAACGAGTGGGTCAGCTACTACAACACAGGCGACCTCAAGGGTGTTGGCGTTGCAGCTCCCGATCGTCTCACCGCATTCCCCGATGTTCCCACCTTCAAAGAGCAGGGATATGACAAGATTGAGTCCTTCGGCGTACGTCGTGTTCTCGTAGTTCCCGCTGGCACCGATCCTGAAATCGTATCCATATTAGAGGATGCTTTCCTCAAGGCACTTGCAGATCCCGACCTCGTTAAGGAATTTGCAGATCTCGGTATGAGCTGCGTTCCTGCGACCGGTGCAGAAGCAAAGGCAAATCTCGAGGCTGAGTCAAAAGTTCTCGCATCTCTGATTGAAGGCTTCGGAGTAAAGCCGGGCGATTCTCCGACCTGATTCTCCGTAATTGTCCGGTGCAGAAATCCAGAAGGATAAATTCATAAGTTAAAGGAGCGGCGTAAAATGCCGCTCCTATCCACCAAATTTGTTTACAGGAGAAAAACATGACACACAGACAACAAAGCAACCTTGTTGCTTTTATCTGCATTATTATCGGTGTGTGCTTCTTCATCTTGAGTTTTAAAATTAAGACAGACGGAACTTATCCCAAAATCGTATGTGTTGCTCTGGTCGTACTGAGCATAATCAGCATAATTGAAAACGGATTAGAGGCGGCTAGAGAAGAGAAGAATCCGCACCGTGAACTTAAAGAAGAGGAAATGACAACGGAAGAGCTCGCCACGCATATGGCGAAAGAACATGAGGAAAAGGTTCCCTGGATGGATCTGATAGTCATCATTGCAACGGCTTTCGGTTCGCTTATACTCTGGAAACCTATCAGTTTCATTTTCGCGGGTGCGCTTGCAGTTCTGGTTATTTCCATATACAAAAAGCGTCCAATCCTGAAAAGCGTAATCCTGGCTGTATGTACAGTTGTGGTTATTCAGCTCATATTTAGAAATATATTCACTATTCCGATCCCGTCACCAAGCTGGTGGCCGAGATAAACAGCAAAGGAGAAATGTAATATGCTTACAGCTGAAAATTTTGTATATGCATTACAGACGGTATTCCAGCCGAGCATTCTTCTTGCTATGCTTATAGGCTCGGTAATAGGAGTTATTGTGGGTGCGCTTCCCGGCGCAAGCGCCACAATGGCGCTGGCTGTTATGATTCCGATTACATTCTGGTTTGATGCGGACCTGTCACTTCTAATGCTGACGGCCGTATACTGCAGCGGGGTATACGGCGGCTCCATCAGCGCAGTTCTGCTTAATATTCCCGGTACGCCGGCTTCAGCGGCGACATGTTTTGATGGTCACCCGCTGACGCAGCAAGGGATGGGCGGAAAAGCTGTACTGGTAGCTCTTCTTGCCTCGACATTCGGTGGAATCATAAGCGGATTCGGCCTTCTTTTCTGTGCTCCGCTTCTTGCGGCACTTGCACTTAAATTCGGAGCTCCCGAAACAATGATGGTTGCCCTGTTCGGCTTGACCATGGTCGCATCGCTTTCATCTGAAAATCTGGTAAAAGGACTTATGATGGCAGTCCTTGGTATGTTTATAGGCTGCATTGGCGTCTCCCCGGCAGGCGCTTCAAGATTCTCTTTCGGAAGCGTCAACCTGTATGCCGGAATCCAGACGGTGCCCGTGCTCATTGGCGTCTTCTCGCTGCCGGAGGTTATCAATATGATCGGATCTTCGGGATGGGCGGCTCCACCTGCCGAAGGATCAAAGATGAGACTTTCCTGGAAAGAATTCAAATCTCTGATTCCGACCATGAGCGTTTCGACAGTTGTCGGATTAATTATAGGTCTTATTCCGGCCATCGGTCCGGAAACCGCGACATTCATGGGCTATGACAGAGCGAAGAAAATGGCTCCCGTTGAGGAGAGAGATACTTTCGGTAAGGGCAACATTAAAGGTGTCGCTGCATCCGAAGCCGCCAACAATGCGGTGTGCGGAACTTCAATGGCACCCATGTTCGCACTGGGAATACCGGGCTCCGGCGCAGCTATGGTTCTGATGGGCGGTCTTATGATTCACGGGCTTACCCCGGGACCATCGCTCTTCAGAGACGAAATGCCGCTTCTCACAACACTGTTTTTGGGCTTTATCATTGCCCAGCTGTTCATGCTGGTCGTCGGATACGGCGCAAGCAGAGTTGCACCCTATATTTTCAAAGTATCCCATCTGACACTTGCTCCTATAATACTGATAATTTGTATGGTTGGAACATTTGCCTGCAACAACAATATTTTTGATGTCTATGTAATGCTAATAGCGGGTGTGGCCGCGTATTTCCTCGGCAATGCGGGTTATTCATGCGTCCCGATGGTACTGGGCATGCTGCTGGGCAAACAGTTTGAGCAGAATCTCGCCAGAACTATAACACTGTCATCAAAAACCAGTTTTGCAAAGTTCTTCTTCAACCGTCCGATTGCTGTTGCTCTTCTTATTCTGACAATTGCAACAATTATTGTTCCGATAATAAGCGCAAAAATAAAAGAGAAAAAACTGGAACAGCGGCTGGCTGAGTCTGAAGAAGCAGCAGAAAAAGAATAAACAAACAATAAAATTCAATATTTAAAATTCATTTTAGTTTAACTGGATGCAAAAAAATGTACGTTAACACATTAAAGGAAAAAATTAAAAATGGCGAGTATTGCACCGGCTCCATAGTACAGGGCGCACTTCCGGCACTCGTCGAGATAAGCGGTCTTGCTGGCTTCGACTTTGTATTTATCGATGCAGAGCACGGCCCGATGTCCGTCCGTGAGTGTGAGGAACTCGTCCGTGCGGCCGAAACGGTTGGAACCATTCCTCTCATCAGAACAAGAGAACTTGAAGAGACAAAAATACTCCGCTACCTCGATATCGGCGCAATGGGAATTATCGTTCCCGGAATCAAGAACAAAGAGGAAGCAGAAGAAGCGGTTAAGAATGTAAAGTACTACCCGTACGGACACAGAGGTCTGAGCGCAACACGCAGTGCATCCTTTGGACTCGGTATGCCCATGAAGGATTATGTCCAGATGGCAAACGAGCAGCTTATAGTTGCCTGCGTTATCGAGAGTGCGGAAGCAGTTGACAACATTGAAGAAATTCTCAGTGTTGAAGGTATGGATTTTGCAATTATCGGAACCAGCGACCTGAGCCATGACCTTGGACATCCCGGTGAGGGCAAACACCCCGACTGCGTTGCTTACTTTGAGAAGGCAGTTAAAAACGGCAACAAGACCGGAAAGCCCATATGCGGCGTTGTCCGCGGCGGCGAGACAGCACAGACCTACTACAAGCAGGGCTGCAGAATGGCTGTCAAGGGTGCGTACGGTCTCTTCGGCGGAGCATGCAAGAACTTCGTCAAGGAAGCAAAAGAATACGAAGGCTAATATCTAAGAACTATATTTGCTGGGGCGTTTAAAACGCCCCAGTTTTAATAGGATGGATTCAAAAGGCACAGATTTTTCAAAAAACGATATACGCGCGGTAATCCTGAAAATGGCAGTCCCAATGGTGCTGGCACAGTTGGTAAACGTTACATACAGCATTGTGGACAGAATATTTGTGGGGCATATAGAGAATGTCGGAAGCCTCGCACTGACAGGTATAGGCCTTACACTGCCGATAGTCTCCCTGATAGTTGCGTTTGCATGTCTGTTCGGCAACGGAGGAGGGGCATTCTGCTCAATAGTAAGGGGAGAGGGAGACAGGGACAAGGCTGAGAAGATTATGGGCAATTCGTTTGCAATGCTTGTTCTTACAGGTTTATTCCTGACAGTTGTTTTAGAGATTTCAGCGGTTAGAATACTGTATGCTCTTGGCGCAAGTGAAAACACTATAGACTATGCCTCAAGCTATGCAAGAATCTACATTCTTGGTACGATTCCGGTAATGATAAGCCTCGGAATGAATTTCTTTATTAATCTTCAGGGGTTTGCAAAGACTGGAATGCTGACGGTAATTATCGGAGCGGTCATCAACGTGATTCTTGACCCTGTGTTCATATTTGTTCTGAAGCTTGGAGTCAGAGGGGCGGCACTTGCAACGGTTATTGCACAGATATGCTCTGCCATATGGGTGCTGAGATTTATCTTTAGTAAAAAGGCGGTTCTTGAAATGAAGCCCGTGAACATGAAGATAGAAAAAAACATCCTGAAAAGGATCCTCGGTCTCGGCCTGACGAATTTTGTGATGAATATAACGGCCTGCATAGTGCAGATGACATCAAACCTGCAACTGAGCAGATTTGGCGGGGATTTGTATGTAAGCGCAATGACAATTATTAATTCTGTCAGAGAAGTGCTAATTACCGCAGTTCAGGGCGTTACTCTGGGTAGCCAGCCGGTGCTGGGATTCAACTACGGTGCTGGACAATACGCCAGAGTAAAGAAGGGAATCAGATTCGTAACACACATTACGCTTGCATACGCGGTTGTTATCTGGACACTTATATTCGTGGCTCCGGACAAAATAACAATGCTGTTTAACGATAACAGGGAACTGATAGATATTACGGTACCGGCGATGAGGATTTATTTTTCGTGCTTTATGCTACTGATGTTTCAGCTTGTTGGCCAGAATGTGTTTGTGGGTCTGGGGAAATCCAAAAAGGCTATTTTTTTCTCGGCACTGCGGAAAGTATGTATTGTATTCCCCCTGGTACTTGTTCTGCCCGGATTTATCGGAACTGATGGCGTGTTTCTGGCAGAACCCATTTCAAGCGCGGTTGGAGGACTTGCCTGTTATCTGACGATGTATTTTACAATCTATAGAAAGCTGGATTCGGGGACAGCTTAAGCACAGGAAACAAATATGATAGAAAATTTCAGAATATGTTTCAACGCGGTTGTGCCAATATTCGTTTATATGGCCGTCGGAATGGCGGCTAGAAAAGCAGGAATACTGTCGCAAAAAGATGTATTAATCTTCAACAAAGTTGCATTTACCGTGTTCATGTCAGTGAATATTTTCAGAAGCATATATTTCGCTGATACCGGAACGGGAATTGACAGCAAACTGATTATCTTCGGGATATCTGGAATAATTGCCTCCGTGCTTGCCGGTCTTGCGGTTTCGGCCGTGATGCTCAAGGATAAGAGCAAGTGGGGGGTAATGATACAGGGAATATACAGACCGAACTGTATCCTCGTGGGAATGACAATTGCACAGGCGCTTTGTCCTGAAGAAAATATGAGTGTCGTGGCTGTGCTAATCGCCGCAACAACGCCGATAATAGATGCGCTGGCGGTTCTGATACTTGCTGTTTTCAACGGTCAAGAAATAAGCGCTAAGAGAATATCAAAGGACATAATCACGAATCCACTGATTATCGGGGCGCTGAGCGCACTAATTTTTCTTCTGCTGAGGATAAGACTTCCCAAATCTCTGGAAACAACAATAACGGCAATGAGCAATGTGGCGACACCTCTGATGCTGGTGCTTCTCGGAGCATTTTTCAGATTTGACAGACTCCGTGACAATATAAGACTAACAGCAACCGCGGTGGCATTCAAACTGGTTGTGATACCGGCATTCACGCTTATTCCGGCATATTTACTTGGTTTTCGCGGAATTGCGTTTACGGGGCTGATAGGGCTGTTCGCAACGGCAAATGCGGTAGCTTCGTTTCCCATGGCTCAGCAGAGCGGTGGGGACACACAGCTGGCCGGGGACATAATAGTGGTTTCCAACACTCTAAGTCTTGCAACGATGGTCTTATGGAGTTTCCTGTTCAAGACTTTGGGAGCATTTTAATTCATGAGTGAAAGGATAAAGATATGACATACAACGAAATTCATGAAGCTGCAAAAGAACTCGTGGGGCCGTATTGCAAGAATTGTATCGTGTGCAACGGAAAGGCATGCGGCAACTCAATGCCGGGACCGGGATGCAAGTATCCCGGGAATGTTGCGGCAAGAAACTATGATAAATGGCAGGAAATATGTGTGAACATGGATACGCTGAATCCAAATTACACTCCGGATATTTCCTTTGACATGTTTGATAAATCTTTCAGCGCGCCCATATTTGTGGCACCGCTCGGAACTATAGACCTACATTACGGCCCGAAGTACCGAGATCAGGAATACAACACCATTATGCTCAAATCGGCTGCCGATTACGGAATAATGGGTTTCACCGGAGACGGAGTTGATCCGGAGATAATGAAGAGCGCAGTTCGGGATATGATTGAGATGAATATACCGGGAGTGCCGACAATCAAGCCGTGGAACAGGGAAGCGGTATTTGAAAAACTGGATATTTTAAACAAGAACAATATATTCGCAGCAGCCATGGACATAGACGGAGCCGGACTGCCATTCCTTAAGAAAATGAATCCTAATGCCGGAAGCAAGACGGTTGAGGAAATGAAGGAGATAGTATCGTATGCGAATATGCCGTTTATTATCAAAGGAATAATGACGGCAAAAGGTGCGCTGAAAGCACTTGAGACAGGCGCAAAGGCAATCGTGGTATCAAACCACGGCGGACGCGTACAGGGAGCCTGCCCATCTACTGCGGAGGTTTTACCCGAAATTGCGGATGCTGTAAAGGGCAAAATGACAATACTTGTGGACGGAGGAATCCGCTCGGGTGTTGATGTGTTCAGAGCAATTGCGCTCGGTGCCGACGCCGTTCTTATAGGAAGACCGGTGCTGAACATGATATACGGAGACGCTCAGGCCGGACTTAAAGTCTATATGGACAAGATAACCGATGAACTGAAATCTACTATGGTTATGTGCGGAGTGGACAAGCTCGAAAACATCACCAGAGACAATATAAGATATTAATAAAAGGAGAGAAAACTATGAATCCGATAGAACAGAGAGCCGAACTGCTAGGTAACTACGTTGTTGAAAAATTGAAGGAAAGACATTTTGAAGCGTACTACTGCGCCAGAGCAGATGAGGTTGAAAAACTCGTTGATACACTTATTCCAGACGGAAGTTCAGTTGGATGGGGCGGCTCGTCGACCATACGCGATATGGGACTGACCGCACATCTGCATACACGCAACCTGACGGTAATTGACAGAGATCTGGGCAAGACAGCAGATGAGAAATTTGACATGCACAGAAAGTGTCTGTTGGCGGATTACTTCCTTACAAGCGCCAATGCGGTGTCCGATGACGGAATACTGGTAAACATTGACGGAAACGGCAACAGGGTTGCGGCAATATCATTCGGACCGAAAAATGTAATTGTGGTTGTGGGAATCAACAAAATCGCACCCTCGATAGATGCGGCGGTAGAAAGAGCAAGAAATACTGCGGCAACCGCTAACAGTATGAGATTTATTGGAAGCACGCCGTGTGCAAAGACCGGCAAATGCTTCAACTGCAAATCTCCGGAAAGCATATGCAGTGAAGTGCTGATTACGCGCCTATCAAAACCCGCAAACAGGATAAAAGTCATAATAGTTGGTGAAGAATTAGGGTTTTAAACGATGACGGATTTTGCGGGAAAATGGTCGGATAAGGACTTTGCAGACACGTGTGATGCGGTAAACGGACTTTTCAATACGATGGGGGACGCATCGCTGATTGCATTCAGCGGCGGGGCACCGGCAAAAGAAGCACTTCCAGTTGAAGTACTAAGGGAAATTGCGGGCGAAGTTCTGCAAACTCCGGGCAGAGGCGTTGAGGCTCTTGCATACGGTAGGGCAATGGGACTGACGGAACTGCGGGAAATAATTGCAGACGAGCTGCTTGCACCAAAAGGCCTGAAGACAGATCCGGACAGAATCCTAATTACCTGCGGAGGGATGGAAGCGCTGTCGCTGGCGTGCGAAGCTTATATTGATCCGGGAGACGTTATTTTGACCGAATCTCCGACATTTGTGCAGGCGGTGATGAACTTCAAAATGTTTGGGGCAAAGTGCATATCTTGCGAAATGGATGATGACGGACTGATTATGGAAGACGTCGAGGACAAGCTCAAAAAGTACCGCCCCAAAATGATATATACGATTCCGACATTTCAGAATCCTTCGGGCATAACAATGAGTCTGGAAAGAAGAAAACAGCTGGCGGAGCTGGCAGAGAAATACGATACAATAATACTCGAGGATGACCCGTACAGAGACATCAGATACAGCGGAGAGCAACTGCCACCGATAAAAAGTTTTGACGAAACGGGTCATGTGATAATGGCGAACAGTTTTTCAAAAATTTTTTCGCCGGGATGCAGGCTCGGGTATGCGGTCGCCGATGAAAAGCAAATCAAGGTGATGGCGGATGCGAAAACAGCACTCAATTCGCATAGCAGTATGATAGCGGAAGTTCTTTGCGCGGAGTTCTTCAAAAGAGGATACTTCCCGAATCATCTGAATAAAATCTGCGAAATGTACACGCTGCGCAGGGACGCGATGACACACAGTATAGCAGAATACTTTCCGAAGGGAACGAAGTACGTGTTCCCCGACGGTGGGCTGTTCACATGGGCGGAACTCCCGGAACATATCAATACGTCGGAAATCCTTCCGAGGGCAATACGGGAAGCGGGAGTGGCATATCTGGCGGGAGAAAGCTTTTATGTGGACAAAGGCAAGGGAACAAACTGCATGAGGCTATGCTTCAGTTCTAACAGTGAAAGCTTAATCAGGATTGGAATGGAGCGCCTTGGCAAAGTGCTTTGTGATGCGTGAAGGAGGTAACGGATAATGAATGAAAAAGAATTAAATCTGTTATGCGCAGAGATAAGAAAAGATATTCTCAATATGATATATGCCGCAGGATCCGGACATCCGGGAGGATCGCTTTCCATGACGGAGATTCTGGCGGTGCTGTACTTCGGTGACGTATTGCATATTCGGCCGGAAGAACCCGACTGGGATGACAGGGACAGACTTATCCTTTCAAAAGGCCACGGTGCGCCTGCCATATACAGCGTCCTGTCAAGGAAAGGGTATTTCCCGCAAGAATGGCTGAAAACACTTAGAAAACTGGAAAGCCCGCTGCAGGGCCACCCGCATGCGTCAAGAGTGCCTGGACTGGACTGCTCTTCCGGGTCACTCGGTCAGGGACTGTCTATTGCAAACGGGCTTGGGAAAGCTTTTAAAGCAAGAGGCAAAAAATGCAGGGTATACTGCATCCTTGGAGACGGTGAAATGCAGGAGGGCCAGGTGTGGGAGGCCGTTATGACAGCGGCGCACTATAAACTGGATAATGTCTGTGCAATTGTCGATTATAACGGGGTTCAGCTGGACGGGACCACAAAGGAGATAATGAACATCGGAGACATTTGCGCAAAGATGAATGACTTCGGCTGGAATGTTATTGAATGTGACGGACACAGTGTTAAGAATTTGAGGGATGCATTTGAATCAGCAGAAAAAACTAAAGGCAAACCGACAGCAATACTGGCCAGAACAATAAAAGGCAAAGGAGTCAGTTTTATGGAAAACTCGGCGGCATGGCACGGCAAGACCCCCAGCGAAGAAGAACTGAAGGCGGCACTGGCCGAGATAGAAGCGGAGGTGTACGGATGATTGTTAATGAAATACCGATGAGAGACGGGTACGGGAACGCGCTGTTGAAGCTCTGCGAACAAAATGCGGAAATAATGGTTCTTGATGCGGATGTCTCAAAATCTACAAGAACCAACTGGGTACATGACAAGTATCCCGAGCACTTCATGAACATGGGTATAAGCGAGCAGGACATGGTCGGAACGGCAGCCGGACTTGCGCTGGGCGGAATTACCAGTTTTGTATCGACGTACTGTGTCTTTTTATGCGGAAGAGCCTGGGATCAGATTCGTACGACGGTGTGCTACAACAATTTGAATGTGAAATTCGGAGGAGCTCATGCCGGTATATCCGTAGGTCCCGATGGTGCAACACATCAGGCACTAGAAGATATAGCGCTGATGAGAGTTCTGCCTAACATGACTGTTATAGCCCCATGCGACGCGCTGGAAACCGAAAAAGCGACACTTGCGGCGGCTGAATGGCCGGGACCGGTATTCATCCGGTTCGGCAGGGAGCCGGTTCCGGTGATTACAGATGAGAACTCCCCATTTGAAATAGGAAAGGCAAACATCGTAAAAGACGGAAGTGACGTGGCAATATTTGCCGTGGGAGCGATGGTCAGTGAAGCCGCAGCGGCAGCACAAAGTCTTAAGACAAAGGGAATTGATGCTGCGGTTATTAATCTTCACACGATAAAACCGCTGGACACTAAATGCCTGGAGAAATATGCGAGAAAAACGAAAGCGTTTGTAACCGCGGAAGAACATCAGGAAGCAGGAGGAATGGGTAGCGCAGTTATGGAATATCTGGCAAAGAATTATCCGGTACCCGTGGAACAGATTGCCGTAAAGGACAGTTTCGGAGAATCAGGACAGCCTGGAGAACTGATGAAAAAATATAATCTTAATGCCGATAGTATAGAAACGGCGGCAATTGAAGCAATTAAAAGAAAACAAATAATATTTGGAGGGAAATAATGAGTAAACACCTTAAAACTATGGACGGCAATGAAGCTGCGGCGTATGTATCGTATGCGTTTACAGAAGTTGCTACAATTTATCCGATAACACCTTCCAGCCCCATGGCAGACCATGTTGACGACTGGGCGGCGCACGGAAAGAACAATTTGTTCGGACAGCCGGTGCAACTCGTCGAAATGCAGGCAGAGTCCGGTGCATGCGGCGCTATGCACGGCGCGCTGGAGACAGGATCGCTTGCAACAACATATACGGCATCACAGGGACTTATGCTTATGATACCGCCGATGTTCCGTATTGCAGGTTCAATGCTTCCGGGCGTAATGCACGTTGCCGCAAGAACGGTAGGCACGCATTCGATATCAATTTTTGGTGACCACTCCGATGCTATGGCATGTCGTCAGACGGGATTCGCGATGCTGGCATCAGGCAGCGTCCAGGAGTGTATGGACCTTGGAGCAGTTGCGCATCTGAGTGCAATAAAGGGAAGTATACCATTTATGCATTTCTTTGACGGCTTCAGAACAAGCCATGAAATCCAGAAAATAGAAGTTCTTGACTATGACGACCTCGGAAAAATCCTTGACTGGGATAAAGTCAAGCAGTTCAAGGACCATGCACTGAACTCAGAGCATCCCACTATCCGCTCCACTCTCCAGAATCCCGATACTTTCTTCCAGTCCAGAGAAGCATGCAACACGGCATATGCGGCTCTGCCGGAAATCGTACAGGAAAAGATGGATGCAATAAACGAACTTACAGGAAGAGACTACAGGCTCTTCAACTACTACGGTGCCGAAGATGCGACAAGGGTGGTTATTGCCATGGGATCGGTTTGCGAAACGCTTCGCGAAGTGGTCGATTACCTAAACGCAGAAGGTGAAAAAGTTGGAATGATCCAGGTGCACCTCTACAGACCGTTCTCTGCAAAGCATCTAATTGACGCGTTGCCTGCAACAGTCAGGTCAATCGCAGTTCTAGACAGGACAAAGGAACCCGGTTCCTGCGGAGAACCTCTGTTTGAGGATGTCTGCACCGCACTGCATGACTCGCAGTATGCATCGGCCGAGATTCTCGGCGGAAGATACGGACTTTCTTCAAAGGATACTATACCCGCGCATATGAAGGCTGTGTTCGACAATCTGGCAGGAGAGAAGAAGAACCATTTCACAGTCGGTATCAACGACGATGTCACATTCACTTCTCTTCCGGTCGGCGAGAATATTGTCACCAGCGGCAAGAGCATAATCTCCTGTAAATTCTGGGGTCTCGGTTCGGACGGCACGGTCGGCGCGAACAAGAACTCAATAAAGATAATAGGCGACAATACCGATCAGTATGCTCAGGCGTATTTTGAATACGATTCCAAAAAATCCGGTGGTGTCACAAAGAGCCACCTTAGATTCGGACACGAGCCGATTCACTCGACATACTATGTAACAATGGCGGACTTTGTCGCATGCCATAAGCAAAGCTATATGAAGAGCTTTGATATAGTTTCCGAAATAAAGGAAGGCGGAACGTTCCTTCTAAATACGGACTGGGACGAGGCCGGACTTGAGGAACATCTTCCCAACCGTGCAAAGAGAATCCTTGCAGAGAAAAAAATCAACTTCTACACAATTGACGCCACGAAACTTGCAACAGAAATAGGACTGGGCAACAGGACCAATTCTGTCCTCCAGAGCGCGTTTTTCAAACTCACGGGAATAATACCCATTGAAGACGCTGTCAAATATATGAAGGACGCAATAATCAAGACCTACTCCAAGAAGGGCGAAAAGATAGTCAACATGAACTGCGCAGCGGTTGATGCTGGACTGGATAATATCAAAAAAATAGATATACCGGCGCAGTGGGCTAATCTTACAGACACCGCTGAGAGTATCGACGAAAACCTGCCGAAGTACATAAGAGATATCCAGATTCCGGTTAACAACCAGGCCGGTGACAAGATTCCCGTATCCAAGTTTATGGACTATGCGGACGGAGTATCTCCGGTAGAGACATCTAAGTACGAAAGACGCGGAATCGCCACTAACGTTCCCAAATGGATTCCCGAAAACTGCATCGGCTGCAATATGTGTTCATTTGTGTGTCCTCACGCCGCAATCCGTCCGTTCCTGGTAACAGAGGAAGAGGCAAAGAATGCTCCTGATGGCTGTGAGACGAAGAAAGCGGTCGGAAAGGGATTTGAGAACTACACGTACCGTATTCAGGTTGACCCCGTGGATTGTCAGGGATGCTCCTCGTGCGCAAACGTATGTCCCGCAAAGAACAAGGCACTTGTCATGGAGCCGCTTGAAAGCCAGATGAGTGAACAGCCGAACTGGGATTATCTTGTCAGCCTGCCGGAAAAGAAAAATCCGATGGACAAATTCACAGTAAAGGGCAGTCAGTTTGAAAGACCGCTTTACGAGTTCAACGGTTCATGTGCGGGCTGCGGAGAGGCTCCCTATATGAAGCTTATGACTCAGTTGTTCGGTGAGAGAATGTACATCGCTGACGCCACAGGATGCACATATGTTGTCGGTTCATCGACCCCTGCATTCCCGTATGCAAAGACGGCAAAGGGATACGGACCGGCTCCGTCCAACTCCCTTTTTGAAAACAATGCTGAGTACAGCCTCGGTATGTGTCTGTCGGTAAATCAGATGCGCCAGCAGACGAAGACTCACGCAGAGGCCGCTCTTGAATCCACAAAGGACGGGGCGCTGAAAGCGGCACTTTCCAAGTGGCTTGAAGATGGTGATGATCCGGAACTGACACGAGATGTGTCCGATGCTCTGAAGGAAGTGCTAAAATCAACGGCGGATGACAGCGCAGATGTTCAGTTCCTCAAGGACAGAACAGATGCACTTGTCAAAAAGACAATGTGGATGTACGGCGGTGACGGCTGGGCATATGACATCGGTTACGGTGGACTGGACCACATTCTGGCATCTGGAATCGACGTCAACATTCTTGTTGTGGATACCGAAGTATATTCTAATACAGGAGGACAATCCTCAAAGGCAACATCTATCGGAGCGGTTGCGCAGTTTGCCAATGCCGGCAAGTCAACAGCCAAGAAGGACCTCGGACGCATTGCCATGGTATATGACAATGTATATGTTGCAAAAGTTGCTATGGGTGCAAATCCGGCCCAGTTGGTAACAGCGCTGAAAGAGGCTGAAGCACACAAGGGACCATCCCTTATCATCGCATATGCGCCATGCATCAATCATGGTCTGGTAAACGGTATGGGCAAGGCCCAGGAAGAAGAAAAGATGGCCGTTCAGTGCGGATACTGGCCGCTCTTCCGTTATATCCCTGAAAATATTGACAAGGGTAAGAACCCGTTTATCCTGGACAGCGGCGAACCCAACGGACAGCTCTACGAGTTTATGATGGGTGAAGTCAGGTTTTCGTCACTCACGAGAACTTTCCCCGACAGAGCGGAGACTCTGTTTGCCGAAGCCGAGCAGCAGTGCGCAAAGAGATATGCCGGATACAAGGCAATGGCCGGAAAACTCGACAACGAATAATATATAGACAGACTTACACTGAAAGGTGGACGTTATTTTTGGCGACCTCTTTCGTTCAAAAAGAGACGCCCGGGCTTTTTACCCGGGCGTTTTGAACTGAAGATATATAAATGTGTTCTGGATTCTTATGCTTCTATGCACGCATATCTTTCAACCGACAGGGCCTCCATCAAGAACTTCTCGGGGTTGATGTCGCCGCTGGCAACCATTTTGAAGATAGCCGGACTGCATCCGGAAATGAGCGCGGTTCCGGATTCGTTGAATTTTACGCTTTCGTCCGCATTCCTCAGGGCACCAATCGTGCCGAACAGATCCACGCATGAAGAAAGGGAGGACCTGTATGCCGCGGCTCCTTTTTCGGTGAGGGTTCTGTTGCTCTCTTCTTTAAGATAATCCAGCACGTCGTTCTCCTCCTTAAAAAAATGAAGGCACAATAATTATTAAACGAAGTTTAATTAATGTTTGTGCCTTTAACAAGACGTATGTTGATCACATGGATCTTTAAGAGATTGCAGATAGCGTCTTTATATTTAAATACTAACATCGAAAAGACACGATGTGAAGACCGAAGCGGTACGGCGCGGAAAAATCCGGGATACAGATTATTGTTGAGTATGACCTTTTGCGATGATATTATAAAAATAAGGAAAAGAGGTTTATCCAAAAGGAGAACAGGAACGAATGAAAAAGCTTACGGCTCTTCTGCTGGTGCTGGTCATGACGCTCGCGCTGTGCGCGTGCGGTGCCAAGGCCCCGGCAAGACTTGAAATAAAATGCGTTGACGATTCCGGCGAGCCGGTGCCCGGCGTGACGTTCAAAATCTGTCAGGGTGACAGCTGTCAGATCGCGGACGCGGACGAGACGGGCTACTACGCGTTTGAAATAAACGCTGACGCCGACCACGCGGAAGTGAGCATACACAGACTCCCCGAGGGCTACGCGAAGACGGACGAAGAGGGAATAACCCTCGGCCCCGACTCCCTTTCGGGAGTTATTAAGGTGCACAGAATAAGCCCCGAAGAAATAGAAGTGCCCGCCGTGACCGAAGAGCCCGCCGTGCAGACAGACGAAGGACCGCTTTCAAAAGTGGTCGTCGACACCCTAACGTCCGAAGGGGAAATTGCTGACAACTCCGTCTTTTCCGGACACAGGGTCACCATGATAAACATGTGGGAGCCCTGGTGCCCGCCGTGCAAAAACGAAATGCCCGACCTTGAAAAGCTCTACGAGAAGTATGAACCCGAAGGCTTCCAGATAATAGGCGTATACAGCACCGAGGAGGGGGCGAAGGATGTCCTCGGCAGCCTCGGCGTGACATATCCGAACCTCGTGATGTGGGACAGCCTGATGGAGTTTTCGCTCGGCTACGTTCCGAACACCGTATTCGTGGACAGCGAGGGCAATGTGCTGACCAAGGAAGTCAGCGAAAAGGAAATCGCCAGCTTCGGCGAGGAGGCCAGGGATGTGCTTGCCGTATCTTTCGTGGGAGGGAAAAGCTACGAGGACTGGGAGAGCATAATCCTCGGTTATTTGAGCCGAACCGACGTAAAATAAAGACAAATATAACTGCCGGCAGGGGAACGATACTTTTGTTCCTCCGCCGGCAGCGGCGTAAGGGGAGCAAAAGAACAAACGGGAGAAAGACCTATGGGACGCACTAAGCCTTTGTGGATAACGGACAAAAGGCGCATACCCGTCAGCAGGCTTATTCAAAAGACCAGACGGATAGAGAAGATGACCGACCCGGAGATGCTAAGGCGCATCGTGATGGAAACGGATGTGAGCATGTATCTTTATGCCGCGGCCGGAAACAGCTGTCTGACCGAACGGGAGGCGCTTATGAAGCTTGCCCTCGGAGACGACGCGCAAACTGCGCTTGCCGCCGTGAAAAGGTTAACGGAGGAAGAGGACCTTCTTGCCGCCGCGCTTCACGACAGCGGCTGCGTCCGGGCGGATACCGAATGGGATGAAATTCCGGAAAACGTCGCGGGCAGCAGACTTAAGGACAAAAACAGTATTCTCACGCTTGCCCTTAGCGCCGACCACACGAGATACTATGGGACTTGCAAGGACATAACCTGGAAAATGATGGCGGAAAATTTCGCGGCCGTCCGCTGCGAGTACCCGGACGCCGTGGCCGAGGCGGCAAAATCCGCCAGATCCTGGTATGTGAGAGATATAGCCGCCAGACGCATGGAGCACAAAGAGGAGGCCTTCGACATCCTTGTTTCCGACAATCCGGCAGATGAGACGCAGAATACGGCGGCAGTACTGCCCGAAGACAATGACACGCGCCTTAAAAAAACAGCGGAATCCAAAGATTCCGCCTCCGGTATGAGAAAGGCCGCGGGGCAAAAAATATAATAAACAGAGTTTTCAACTGTCAGACAATATACAGGGAGGAAACGAAATATGAGTCTTTTTAAACCGTTCTGGTTAACCGGGCTTGTCGACAAGCCGACGAAAACACACAAAAGGCAGATACAGCGGATTGAAAAAATGAAAAACCCCCGGAAACTCAAACGCATCGTGACGGAAACGGTAGACAACGGGTATCTGTGGGCAGCGGCCGAAAACAGATTTCTTACCGACCGTGAGACGCTTATGAAGCTTGCCCTCGGAGATGATATGACCAGTGCGGTTTCCGCCGTGAAAAAGCTTACCGAGGAAGAGGACCTGCTTGCAGTTGCCCTTCATGACAGCGATAGCTATTTCCCGAAGATAAAATGGGACGAGATACCGGAAAACATCGCAGCGGACCGCATCGGTGAGCAGGAAGATCTTTTAGAGGTCGCGCTAAGGGCCGACCATACCAGAAATTATGACCGGTACAGCTGGTGGTACAACGGTGAAACCTGGGCTCGGATGGCGGAAAATATTGCAGCCGGGAGGCTTTCGGCCGAGACCGATAAAGAGCGCGTGGCGAAAGACGCGAAATCCTGGTATGCGAGATACGTTGCCGCCAAAAACATGTACAACCCGGAGAAGGCTTTCGACATTCTCTTTTCATATAACCCGACTCAGGATACAAAAAGAATGGCAATAGAGTTTCTCAAAGACAATGACCCGCTTCTTGCCGATATAGTGAAGTCGGATGAGTACCCCGGCGATACGAGAAAGGCTGCGGCGGAAAAAATAACGGACGAAAACATGCTTCTCGATATCTTCGCGGATGAGAGGCTGAACGGCCGGGAGCCCCACGCCGTCGGTGCAGACAGATTCCCTCACGACAGATATAAGGAGATAATCGCGACCTGTCCGGACGAGCGCATATGCGAAGCCATGTACATGGAACCGGAAAACCAAATGCAGTACTGGCTTTCCAGGGACGCGGAGGCCTTAAGGGATATTTCAAAGCGCGCTTCATCCGAAAAAGTCCGTGCCGCCGCGGCACACCGGCTTGACATACTGATGGCCGCGGATGAATGTCTTGACGCCAGCGAGCGCTGCGAAGAGCTCAGAAAAGCCGTCGGAAAAGCCGTCAAGATCGACAGTTGTTCCGGTATCCTGAATATTATGCCCCACGGCGCGGATACGGCGTCGGCGCTGATACTTTACCTAAAACAGCAATACGACAGACACAAAGTGTTCGATTACAGATATAATATTGTGGCGGGGGAAGTATGCTATTACCTCAAAGAACTGTACGCGACGGTTCCGGAAACGAGGGACGTTATAGACAGGTCCGAACTGTCGCGTTTCAATGCGGGCAAAGCCAGATACAGAGACGAGGATAATGACGGAACCCTTTATGACGAATACGATGCGGTCAGTTTCGAATTCGGTTAATCCGAAACTGCCGCGGGAAACGATACAACATGCGATACATATATTTCCCTTCTGATATATTGCGTATTATGGAACAGGGAGGAAACAAAAATGAAACTGTTTAAGCCGTTCTGGATTACCGCCGGCAAGAAAAAGGATAATAACTGGGAAGAAAAACGCACGGGGCTCGTAGAAAAAATCGGCAGGATTGCGGACGGGGAAAAGCTTGTGCGCATCGCAAATGAAACGGACGACAGGGTGCTGAGGCTCGCAGCCGTGAGCAACCCGGCTCTGACCGACTGGGAGACGCTTTTGACGATTGCCTGCGGCGGTGATGCTCCATGCGCACTGGCGGCTGTGAAAAAGCTGACCGATGAAAAGGATCTGCTCTGGGCGGCGCTCAACAACACTCAGGATGATTTATATCCGTCCTTGGACACCGCATGGGACGAGATACCGGAAAACGTCGCGGCGGACCGCCTCGGTGAGCAGGAAGATCTTTTAGAGGTCGCGCTAAGGGCCAACCATACCACAAATTATATCTGGTACAGCGCGGAAACCTGGGCTCGGATGGCGGAAAATATTGCAGCCGGGAGGCTTACGGCCGAGGCCGATATAGAGCGCGTGGCGAAAGACGCCAGATCCTGGTATGCGAGGTATGTGGCCGCAGCGCGCATGACCGACCGGGAAAAGGCCATCGACATTCTCTTTACGTACAGACCCACGGATGATACGAAAGATATGGCGCTTGAGTTCATTGACAACAACGACCCACGTCTGGTGGAACTTGTAAAAGAGTGCGGGAGCTCTCAAATCTTTCTTAAAAGACGCGCGCTTAAAAAAATTACGGACGAAAGTCTCCTTCTCGATATTTTCGCCGACGAGCGCAGCGGCGGAAATCTTTGGCACTCCGAGATCGATGTCGGCCGCTTTACGCCCGAGCGCTGCCTTTCCCTGATATCTGAAGGCGAAGATGAGCGCCTATGCAGAGCGATGTTCATAGAACTTGAAAGCGGGAGGACCTACGCTCTTCCCGACGACTCGGAGACGATTAGAAAAATAGCCCGGGGCGCGGCGTCCGGAAAAGTCCGCGCATGGGCCGAGAGGTTGCTTGAGTTCAGAAAAAATACGCAGAGCGCCCATGACTGCGTTTCAAAAAGCGCCCGCGCCGAGGAACTTCAGAAGGCAGTCTTAAAAGAAGCATCCGATATATGGGACATAAAGCCGCTAGGCGAGGATACGGCGGCGGCTCTGATACTTCTGCTTGAGCGGAAATATGCCAGATACATGGACGCGAAGGCGACTCACGAAAGATGCGGAACGGACCTCACGTTCGCGATAGAAAACGAAAAGGCGATTGATTACAACTTGACGGCCGGAGGCGTATTAATATATCTGAAGGAACTGTACGAAACCGTACCCGGAGCGAAGGAGATTGTTGACAGCTGCGGGTTGCAGGCTTTCAACGCGCCCGAATGCTATTACACGTACGACGAGGACAGACAAGACTACGAAACATATCCCGAGGTGAATTTTGAGTTCGGTTCATCCGCTGCGGAGAACTGATTCATAAGAGAATCACAGTCCGCATTCCCGAGGGCGGATATGAAGACAATATATTTGGAAAACTGAACATAACATGATGAAACACCTCTTCAAATCACGAGAAATGACTTGAAGAGGTGTTGATTATTGTTAACGAAAACTCCCGGCAGTGCCGGGAGTTCAAAAGAGCTTTAGCGATGAA
>R27__coassemble_391_pt1 | contig 29809 bp, 26 predicted proteins | sample R27__metabat2_low_PE_023 | metagenome-assembled genome bin R27
ATCGTATGCCGTGTTGCCCGCCATCTGATGGGTGAAGCTCTTTGTACGCACCTGCGGAAACTCGGTCTTCTTTACGAAAGTCTCGTCTTTCGTAGCCAGAGCGGTATACAAAACCCTATCTTTTCCGGATACCGCCAGGCCGAAATCGGAACCGAAGTTTTCCCTGATGCTCTCGGCAAGTTTAGCCGCCGCCTCATCACTGCACGGAAAAGCCGGATTAACCATTCCGCCAAGATAGTTTTTGCCGGAATCGTCAATATCCGCAAACCTCTTTCCCACAGCGCCTCCTGTGAAGCTCTCGGCCACGGAAAAAGTCCTGTCGCCGATAAGCTGATATACGGCCTGCTCTATCGTATCGACATCAGTTCCGTATACGTAGTCGCCCAGGAGTCCCATAACATGCTCCATAACGGGCTTTATCATGTCTTCCGCTTCTTTTTCGCTCTTTGCCTTGGCTGTTATCTGGACAAGACAGTCGCATTCTTTGGCATAGGGAGCCATCGAAGGGTTGGACATGGCGTTCATCTCATCGCGGAGCATATCATCCACTCTGCTCTCGCCTATGCCGAAAATATTGATACTGTGCGATACAATGATTTCGTCGCTCAGCTTTTTAAGATACGGGATAAGGCTCACTCGAAGCATCTCCCTGCATTCCTTGGGAGGTCCGGGAAGCATGGCAACTATTTTGCCGTCCTTCTCAAAGGCGCAGCCGGGTGCCGTACCGTTTGTGTTATGGAATACCGTGCAACCCTCGGGAAGTTCCGCCTGTCGGTAGTTGTTGTCCGTAAAGGTCCTTCCGCCGGTAAAGAAATCGTGAAGTCCCTTTTCCTCTTCCTCGTTACGTACAAGCTTCAACCCGAATTCGGAGGCGATAACAGTCTTTGTTATGTCGTCGCAGGTCGGGCCGAGCCCTCCTGTGGTAATGATAACATCCGCCCGGTTTCTGGCTATATCCACCACGCTGCGCAGGCGCTCGGGATTATCTCCCACTACGCTCTGATACAGGACATTTATGCCGATTTTGGACAGCGCTTCGGCAACATCACGCGTGTCGGTGTTCGTAACATGACCGAGCAGTAGCTCCGTTCCGACAGATATTATCTCTGTTGTGTACTGTTTCACAGTTCTATCTGTTCCCTTCCTTCAAAGGCTTCGCTTACAAGCGCCTCGACATCAAGTGCCGATTCCACTCTTTCCACATCCCTCAGTTTTGGTTTCGTCTTGGGATGTTTCGGAGTGAATACCGTGCAGCAGTCCTCATAAGGGAGAATTGACGTATCAAACGTACCGATTTTCCTTGAAAGCTTAACAATCTCCTCTTTATCCATTCCTATCAGCGGCTGAATTATGGGCATGGATGTAACCGCTCTCGTAACGGCCATCGCCTCCATGGTCTGGGATGCGACCTGGCCCAGATTTTCGCCCGTCACTATTCCCTTTGCTCCGGCATTCTCAGCAATTCTTTCGGAAATCCTCATCATGAATCTTCTCATTATGAGAGTAAAGTATTCCTCGTCGCACTTGTCGCGGATTTCCTCCTGAATATGCGTAAAGGGCACAACCTCAAGAGTCATTCTGCCGCAGTACTGTGTAAGCTGCTGACCGAGTTCGACGACTTTTTCCTTGGCCTGCTGCGACGTATACGGGAACGAGAAAAAGTGGATAGGAATTATTCTGACGCCTCTTTTAGCTATCATGTACGTGGAAACCGGACTGTCTATTCCGCCCGAAAGCAGTGAAACCGCTATGCCGTTGGAACCCACCGGCATGCCGCCTGCACCCTGTACGGGTTTTGAATGCACATATGCCGCAAGGTCTCTAATTTCAATGTACACTGTCAGTTCCGGATTGTGCACATCAACCCTGACATCGGGAAATGCCTCCTGAAGCTCGCCGCCGACATACTGGCTGATTTCTATGGAAGTCATCGGGAATGTCTTGTCCGACCGTTTTGACTCCACCTTGAAGCTTCCTGCCGCGGCAAATTCATCCTTCAGGTATTCCTTTGCTAGTTTGACTATCGCATCCTTGTCCTTTTCGCACGCAGCCGCCTTTGTAAGGGCTATGATACCGAATACCTTTTTCAGTTCCTCGAAAGCCGAATCCACATCGGCATCATCATTTTCGGCTTCAACGTATATCGTTGACTGCAGACATTTTACACTGAAGTCTCCGTATTGCGCCACCCGGTCGGAAATGTTGTTCATCAGTTTTTTCTCAAAGGACTTTCTGTTGAGTCCTTTGAGTATTATTTCACCCAGTTTTACAAGAATAATATCAGTCATCTTCCGCCCAGATAAGCGCGCATTTAACGGCTTTATGCCATCCTTTCAGAGCTTTTTCTCTATTTTCTTCTTCAATATCCGGTTCAAACACTTTGTCTATTGCCCAATTGGATTTGATATCCTCAAGGCTTGACCAGTATCCGACCGCCAGTCCCGCCAGATAAGCCGCGCCTAGAGCCGTGGTCTCTATGCACTTCGGTCTGAAGACCTTGCAGTCAAGCATATTGGACTGGAACTGCATAAGGAAATCGTTAGCGGATGCTCCGCCGTCGACTTTAAGTTCCTTAATTTCGACTCCGGCATCCTTCTCCATTGCCTTTGCAATATCGTATGTCTGATATGCAAGGGATTCCGTCGTCGCGCGGATAAGGTGTGCCCTGTTGAAACCTCTCGTAACTCCGACAACAACACCTCTTGCGTTCTGGCTCCAGTACGGAGCGCCGAGTCCCGTAAATGCCGGAACCACATATCCTCCGTTTGCATCGGGGACAGACTCGGAATACTGTTTGCTCTCCGCAGCGTTTGTCAAAACGGAAAGTTCGTCTCTGAGCCACTGTATGGCGGCACCGGCTACGAATATGCTGCCTTCCAGGGCATATTCCACATGATCCTCAAATCCGACGGCTATTGTGGTTACAAGTCCGTTCTGGGACTTTACAGGTACCCTTCCGGTATTCATCAGCAGGAAGCAGCCTGTTCCGTATGTGTTTTTCATTTCACCGGGATTGAAGCAGCACTGGCCGAACAGAGCGCACTGCTGGTCGCCCGCCGCGCCGGACACGGGAATCTCGCCGCCGTAAAGGAACTTATCCGACATACCGTAGATTGTACTTGAAGGTTTGACCTCCGGAAGCATGCATCTGGGAATATCCAGCATCTCGAGAAGCTCGTCATCCCACTCAAGCGTATGGATGTTGTAAATCATAGTACGTGATGCGTTTGTCTGGTCTGTCACGTGGACCTTGCCTCCGGTCAGGTTCCATATAAGCCAGGTATCTATGGTTCCGAAAAGGAGTTCTCCGTTTTTCGCTCTTTCGCGTGCTCCTTCAACATTGTCAAGAAGCCATTTGATCTTTGAGCCGGAAAAATACGCATCCGGCACCAGTCCCGTTTTTTCCTTTATCATTTCGCCGTATCCGCCGGCTGTAAGTCCGTCGATAATATCCGATGTCCTGCGGCACTGCCATACTATGGCGTTGTAAATCGGTTTGCCCGTCTTTTTGTCCCATACAACAGTCGTTTCTCTCTGGTTTGTAATACCTATAGCGGCTATATCCGATGCGTAAACTCCCAGTTTCTGCATGGCAGCTCTTGACACCTCAAGAGTTGTATCCCAGATTTCCGTGGCGTCATGTTCAACCCAGCCGGGTTTCGGAAAAATCTGTCTGAATTCCTTCTGCGCGACGGAGCAGATGTTGCCCGCCTTGTCGAAAAGAATGCAGCGCGAAGATGTAGTTCCCTGATCAAGAGACATTATGTATTTCATATAAAACCTCCATTTTCCTTTGCGAATATCGAATATATCTTTGAGTGCATTTTACCATATGGTAGGGTCAATTGACACCATTTTTTGCGGGTGGTATAGTAGATATATTAAACAAATGATTCTGCCTGCCGTCATCGAACGGCAATGCACTATCAGGTCGTATCACCGTTATTTAGGAAGGTATAGTATCTGCTATGAAAAGGACCCATGAATTAATATTACTTACATTGCTGATAACTGTATTGCTGACATTTTCCGCATGTTCAGGGCGCAGAAGCGATTCCGCTCAGTCATCTGCGGCGAAGCTTGAAGTTGAGGCCACTGCCGAGCCGGAACCTACTCCTACACCTGTTCCCGTCATTTCCTTTATGGGAAAAGATGTAGCACTCACGGAACTTGAAGCCGGCTACGACTTTGAATTGTTCGGAAAACCGGTGAACACCCGGACCACGGACACCCTTCAGTACCTAAAGCAGGATGAAATCGGTGATACAGGGCTTGAAACATTCAGAAGCGTTCTGCCGTATATGTATGGTCTTAAATACCTGTCATTCGACAGATGTGGAACAACTGATGAGGCCATGGCAAAGCTTCGCGACGATTTTCCTGATAAAGAGATTGTGTGGCGGGTCTTCTTCGGCCCGTTTTCGTGCATGACAGACGTGGAGACCATTTGGGCTTCATGTGATCTGCGCAACGAAACCTGCGATGCGCTGAAATACTGCACCAAGGTCAAGAATCTGGATATTGGTCATAACGCAATGACCAGACTCGATTTCCTGTATGACATGCCGGATATGGAACTGCTGATAATTTCCTGCAGTGATTTTGACGATATTACCCCTGTCAGCAGCTTGAAAAAGCTGAAAATATTCGAAGCATACGAGTGTCATCTATATGACCTCTCCCCTCTTGAAGACCTTACAAGTCTTGAGTACGTCAACATAGGCCTGAACAACCAGCTTACGGACTTTTCTCCCCTGTATGGGCTATATAACCTCAAGGTGTTAAGGGCCAACAGCATTTACAATTACGATTTTGACTACAACGCCGAAGAACAGAAAATAGCAGAAATGTATCCTAACTGCGACGTGGACTTCTCCTGGTGCGGCGACGGAATAAACAGCACGTGGCGTTATACGCGTGGCCTGTTCACAGGAAATTACACCGATTTGTATCGTTACATCCGTAAAACATTCGATTACGATAACCCGTACGGTTCCACGAGACTATACGAATAAAATCTGTTGTCTCTGTCTGATACAGATGGACGCGGGTTTGTGTTCTTGGAGGATTCGGATTTCCAGAATCATTCCTCACGCTTTAGAAAAACAGCATAAAAATAAACGGTTACATGAAAGGATTTATCTCCAATCGTGTAACCGTATTTTTTCGTGTAAGCAAAGGTTTAATATAAATGCTCAAAAATCATTCTGGACAAAAGCAGAATATCAGCCCATATTGTCCTTGTTTTCGCCTGCCGTGTGATAATGGTATTTTTCCTTATAGGAACTGTCTCTCTGATAGCAGTTGAGTTCCGGATGCACATACTGATATTCCGGATCGTACAGCATCATTTCCCCGTTCTTTTCTATTTCAACCCATGCATGCGGGCGTAAATCTATTCCCATCGTTCCGCTGACAGCTTTGGCGTCATATCCGACTCCCCTAGCCAGTTCGCAGAAAACGGCCGCAAAGTTATAGCAGTTTCCTTTTTTCGTTTTTATCATGGTCTTTGCTTCGGAAGCGACCCAAGAATCATCACCCATCTCATAGATGTTGCGTGTGAGGTAATTGTAATTGTCGGGGTCGGAAACAAACTTAAAAACAGCCTTGAGCATATCGCTCTGTGCCATATCTTCGGAATCGCAGACATCCGCAATTATTTTCTGGACATAGCGGTCAAGTTCCTCATCACCGCTGGTTTCCTCGCCTCGTGAATTGAATTTGAGTCCGTCAACCTCTCCGTCAAGAAGCGGGCTGCCGTTCTCATCAATATAATGCAGCGCACCGTTAACGAAGAAATAACCGGGTTCGTATTCCTTGAGCGCCTTTGCGGAAGTCCATACTTCCTTGCCGCCGTCAAACTTGTGTTCGTGTTCGATAGTCGCATCTGCTACCGCCCAGAAATAATCGCTTTTTGGGGATACATCCAGAAATGTTCCGACCATAGATGTGTTGTTCTTGCTGTCACCGGGCCGGTTGAGAACTTTGCTCATTATTACCGTAACTTCAGACCTGAGAATTTCTTCCTCTGATTCGGTATCATCCATATATTCAGCATATCCGGGACAGAAGCATGAGAGCATCTGCGCAAATTCCGCTCTCGACATATAGTCGTCGGGATGGAAGTATTTGCCGTGAATAACTCCGAGATCTTTAAGCGAAGCACAGGCGCTGTAACACTCGTCGGTTTCGCTTACATCAGTAAATCTTCCTTTGCCTACCGTACCCGTATTTATTAGTTTGTAAAACATCATGACTGCTTCTTTTCTGGTTATGGGGTCGGCGGGGCGAAACAGTCCGTTGTCATTGCTGAGATAGACCATATGGTCATCTGTATCCAGTCCGACCGAATATACGGCAGAAAAGTACGTGTCTTCGTTCACATAGACTTCGGATCTTTTTTCTATATTGCCCTGCTCGTCGCGCCATCCGATAAAGGTATAGCCGTCAATTTCGGGTCCGTCCTTGATGGTCACAAGTGAACCGGCTGCGTAGGGTCCGTCTTCTGTTGTGCCGTCCGGAGTGTAATAGTATACTTTTACCCCGCCGTTGATTCCCGTGAATTTCAGGAAATACATTGCCGCGAGGGCAAGTATTACTAGAATGAGTAATATCTCGAATATGGTCCGCTTATTGATTTTTTTCCTGCTCTGGTTTTCCATCATTTATACGAATAGACAAGTTCTTCCCCGTTCTCGTCAAGGGCAGTGTTTCCGTCCTTGTCAAGGACTATGACGTTAATAATAACCTCTGAGCCTTCGGAATAAGTATTTATCTTCAAGCGGTCATACTGGTACACCTTTTCCGTTCCGTCGCCGAGACATGTGGGAACCGACTCGGAACTGATTGGCTCCCCGAGTTTGGAATGCATGGCCTCCACGCCTTTGCCGGCAAGAGATTTGGCTATGGACTTGAGTTCTTCTATCTTTGCGCTCTCCTCGGTATCGTCGGCAGCGGCAGCGGGTGCGGACTGTGTATCTGCGCCCTTGCTTTCGTTTGCGGAGAATCCCGAATCGGGAAGCTTTGATTCCATGCCTTCCGGTGCCTCTTTGGCCGGAGCGGCGGAACCGCATGCGCAAAGCGCAAACAGCATAAGCGCTATCATAATCAAGCTTACTATTCTTTTCATTTCAGATAACTTAAATTCCTTTCAACTATTTCGAGTATCACAACATCGGCATCACCGGTTGATGACACATCATAATCTATGCTCCTTGAAAACGTGGCATTTTCAAAGGCATCAGCCAAAAACGGGTAGAGAAACACGCCGAAGGAATCCCGCCAGCAGTAAAGTGTCCCTGTTCCGCTTCCGGTTGTTTCTATGGTTATTGCGTTGCCGCCATTCACAAATCCCTTGGTTTGATAGCTTAGTTCACACTTGGGATCGTCCTCTTCAAGCTTTCCAGCTGGGAACAGCATCTCATACAGGTCTCCCCTGTGAGTACCGGCCCTGTCAAAAGATTCTGAAGAATAACCGGTTCCGACAAGCGCGTCGCAGACCTTTGCCGCCCCGAAGCTGGTCCAGTGCGAATCGGTCTTGAAATAAGGGATATCCATCTCATAGAGATTAATATAGTTTATTCCGTACTTTTCGAGATACGGCTCTATTTTTCTGCCCGGTTTGCCGTGAACGGCCTCCGAGCCGAGAAACTGAGGGTATACTCCCGATTTGTCCGGAGCAATCGTGAAAATGAATTGTGCACCGTTGCCGGTCACTTCATTCTGAATTTCGGCAAGATGACTGGCGATGGATTCCATATCCTCATCGCTTAATTCGTTCCCGAAATCCTTTGCGTAATAAAGCCATCCGTCACGTCCGATAACAACCTGATCCTCGGCTGAAGTCCTGAAGAGCGCTTTGTTCAAATACGCCCAGGCCGTAATCATCTCCTGGCGGAATGCGAAATGGTCGTTAACCCATTTCCCGCACTGCGAAAGAACGTCTGCGGCAAAATACGGGGCCGGAGCAAGAATCTCGTTTCCGGCAGCGCCCGATGGCATAAAGATCATGAACAGCGACGGAATCATGCATATTATAAGAATTATTGTAATTAAAGCTTTAGAATTGCGCATAGATAAATGGTGTCGCATTTCCTCTGGCCATAGCCAGAATACCCAGTACGAAAATCGTCAGAAGTCCGGCATCCCGCAGCACTGTGCTGCTGATTTTAACTTTTTCGGGAAGTCTTCCGGAAAGAAGTACGCCGAACACGAACGCAAACAGAAACGCCGGAGTAATCAGACTATAGATGAGGAAATTGTTTGATTTGAGCGCGGGCGATGAAAACATGCCGGCAATAATGGAAAAGCCCTGCATAAGGTTCTCGGACCTGAAAATCACAAACAGCAGGCAAACTGCGGCAAGCGTATAGATTTTCAGGGCAAGTCGTCCCGCCCTGTTCTTTTCAAGCTTTTTCACGGGAATAATATCCATATCCTCGGCACTGGAAAGAAGGCCATGGCATACCCCCCAGAATACGTAGGTCAAGTTCGCGCCATGCCATACACCTGTCAGCAGAAATACTATGAGTCTGTTGAGTGTAGCCCTGAGCTTGCCCTTCCTGTTCCCTCCGAGCGGTATATATACGTACTCCTTGAACCATGAAGAAAGCGTAATATGCCACTTTCTCCAGAATTCCTTGATGGAATATGCTCCGTATGGATGATTGAAGTTCTCAGGGAAATCAAACCCGAAGATTCTGCCAAGACCGATTGCCATGTCCGAATACCCGGAAAAATCGAAATAGATCTGCAGCATATAGGCAAGTGCGACAATCCAGCAAAGTCTGAAATCGCCGACTTCCGCAGACGAAAACTGTTTCATCACTGTGTCCGTCACATGCGCCATCGGTTCCGCTATCAGCATCTTCTTTCCGAAACCGGTAACGAACCGTCTCAGTCCGTCTGCCGCGGCGTCATCACTGTACGTTCTGTCCATAAGGGAATCTTCGATTTCATGATACTTTACTATAGGACCGGCGACCAGTCTCGGGAAAAAGCACACATACAGAAGAAGCTTCAGGAAATTCCTGGTCCCGTATTGCCCGTCGCGGTATGTATCAATGACGTAGCTCATACCCTGAAATGTGAAAAAGGATATTCCTAGCGGCAAGGCAAGCCCGCTTATTTTAAGTTCCGCTGAATACTTGAATATGCATAGAATTATCAGGTTCAGAGCTATTGAAAGCGCAAGCGTGAACCTGCTTTTCTTCTTCATGAGCGCAAGCCCGGATACATAGTTGATGCATACGCTCCCTACCAGAAGAAATACATACCAAATCTGTCCGAAAGCATAAAAAACCAGACTCGCGGCTGCGAGCAGGATATTCCGGTATTTATTGTTGTTGCCGAACCTGTATGCGAGAAAGACAACAGGCAGAAAGCAGAAAAGAAATATCGGAGAATTGAAACTCATAAATAATCCTTGCAGAAAGTATTCAGGTAATCATACATCGGCATCAGTTTAATATATGCCTCTGACAGCACCTGGGGCAGGCGGTCGGATTTAACCAGATCATCATAATCGCGCTCGCAGATAACACTGACATATTTACGGTTGTACCATCCGTTTACGATATCGCCGTAGTCGCCCTTGGGCTTTTTGTAGAGCGGTCCCTCTATATGAAACTCGCTCATTTCGGATACGGATTTCGCAAGTGTCCGAAAGCGCTCGACATTGGCATCAACGCTTTTTCGGAAAGCGTCCGCCTCGGTTGCGTTCGCACAGTAGAATCCCATTCCGTAGCAGTATCCTCTCGTGCTCAGTTCAAAGAACATGGACGGTCCGTTATAACCGTTGATTCTGTTTTTAATTGAAAACCACAGATGGTCTTTATACGGACCTCTTCCGAACAACCGCCTTGCGTCCCTGTATATTCTGGATATGTGTATTTCCAGTCCGGAAAGCGGATATTTCGCACGCACAAGTTCAAGCGTATCCCTGCCGAGTTCCTTGAAAGGCGTGTTTACCTCATTTTCAAACTCGGCCTTATGCTCAAGAAACCAGCTGCGTTCATTGTTGAACTGAAGGTCCCACAGAAACGACTGTGTGCGGTCCGTGAATCCCTGAAACATTATTCCTCCGTTTTTACTACCGCAATGTTCAGTTCGTCAAGCTGCTTCTGTTCAACCGGGGACGGGGCATTCATCATAACATCCCTTGCGTTCTTGTTCATCGGGAAAGCTATAACTTCGCGGATGCTCTCCTCGCTTGAAAGCAGCATTACCATACGGTCGATTCCCGGTGCGATTCCCGCATGAGGAGGAGCACCGTAGCAGAATGCATTGTACATAGCCGGGAACTTCCTCTTGACATCGTCTTCTCCGAGTCCGACAAGTTCGAATGCTTTAATCATTATCTCGGGGCTGTGGTTACGCACGGCACCGGACGAGAGTTCAACGCCGTTGCAGACCAGGTCGTACTGGTCTGCCGTAATTGTCAGTGGATCCACCTCTCCGCTTTCCGCCTTGAGAAGCACATCCAGCCCGCCTGCAGGCATTGAGAACGGGTTGTGGCAGAACTCAAGTTCTCCGCTCTCTTCGCCTATTTCATACATCGGGAAGTCCACAATCCAGCAGAATTCATATTTTTCCTTGTCCATATGGTTCGGGCATGCCTGGCCGAGTTTGTTTCTCATGACGCCGGCTGTCTTTACGGCATCGCCCTTCTTGCCCGCGCAGATACCGACAAGTGTATTGGGCTTAAGCGACAGTGCGGAGACTATCTTGTCCTTGCGGTCGGCAAAGAACTTTGCGACACCGCCTGCAAGCTCTCCGTTTTCGTCCACCTTGAACCAGTAGGGCTTGAATCCCGCCTGCACTTCAACATCATCGCAGAGTTTGTCTATATTCTTGCGTGTGAGTTCACAGTCTGTCACCACGATGGCTTTTACGGTGTTGCCCTCGGCAAATGCGGGGAATTCCGTTCCGCCGCAGAGTTCCGTAATATCTTTTACCAGGAGATCGATTCTCAGGTCCGGCTTGTCGGAGCCGTAGTTCTCCAGCGCGTCATTATATGCAATACGGGTAAAGGGCGCTTTGGACGCGATGTTGTATGTACCGTACTTGGCGAATATCGGCGGAAAGACATCTTCGATAACCGCAAAAACATCCTCCTGCGAGGCAAAAGACATTTCCATGTCCAGCTGATAGAACTCGCCGGGAGAACGGTCGCCTCTTGCGTCCTCATCACGGAAGCAGGGAGCAATCTGGAAATACTTGTCAAAACCGGATGTCATAAGCAGCTGCTTGAACTGCTGCGGCGCCTGGGGAAGAGCATAGAACTCTCCGGGGTGCTTTCTTGCCGGAACGAGATAGTCTCTTGCTCCCTCGGGAGACGAGGCCGTAAGAATAGGAGTCGTGATTTCAAGGAATCCGTGCTCCGTCATTGCCTGCCTGATGGCAGCGACGACATTGCATCTTAAGATGATATTCTTTTTTACCGCCGGGTTTCTGAGGTCAAGATACCTGTATTTGAGTCTCTGGGCCTCATCCGCTTCCTTTGAACGGTTTATCTCAAACGGAAGTTCGTTGTAAATGCATTTGCCGAGTACCTCTATCTTCTCGGGAACCACTTCGATATCACCCGTGTCCTGCTTCGGGTTCGGGCTCTCGCGGAGTCTGCACACGCCGTCGACAGCGATAGTGGATTCCTTGTTAATTCCCTTTATCTGCTCGATAAGCTTCTCGTCTTCAACGACTACCTGGGTCGTGCCGTAGAAATCGCGCACAACCACAAAAGCGAAGTTGCTTCCGACCATGCGGACATTTTCCATCCATCCGCATATTCTAACTTTGGCTCCGGCATCTTCCGCCCGGAGTTCGTTGCATGTATGTGTTCTGTTCTGCATCATTTTTATTTTTCCCCAATCACCGGTATAGAATTATTTTCATAAATGCGCTTGAGTATAAGCTCCGCCGCATCTGAAGTGTTTAACTTGAGCTGTTCGCCTGTCGTCATATTCTTTACCGACAGCAGGTTTTCGCTGATTTCGTCCTCGCCAATAATTACGCAGAATGGTATTTGAAGCTTGTCCGCATAACCGAGCTTTGCCTTGAATTTCTTGTCTTCCAGGTACAGCTGGGTTCTTATGCCGGCCTTTCGGAGCTCGTTTGCGGTCTTTATGGCAAACGCGAGGTCATCGCTCATTGGAACAACGATTGCGTCACAAGGCGCAGTATTTAAATCCTCATTCAACAGTCCCTGTTCGTTGAGCACGTAGAACAGTCTCGTCAGACCGATGGATATACCCACTCCCGGAAGCTTCTTGTCCGTGTAATACTCGGCAAGATTGTCATATCTTCCTCCGGAACATACGGAACCGATTTCCGGATGTTCTGTCATTTCGGTCTCGTATACCGTACCCGTATAGTAGTCAAGACCTCTGGCAATAGTGAGGTCAAGGGCGAAGTTTTCTTCCGAAACACCGAACTCCTTGAGATATCTGGTTACCGAAATCAGTTCGTCAAGACCCTCGTCAAAAGTGGCGTTCATGTTTCTGAAGCGCTCGAGCGCCGCAACCACCTCTGCGTTGCTTCCCTGTATAGCCATGAAATCCAGGACCGTCTCGGCCTTGCAGGGCAGCATCTTCACTTCGTCTATAAGAAGAAGCTTAACTTTCTCGGCGCCGATTTTGTCCATCTTGTCAACACAGCGCATAATCTCGCCGGATTTTTCGCTCATGCCGTTCATTTCATAAAATCCGTTAAGGATTTTGCGGTTGTTGACCTTTATTTTGAATTTCCTGAGTCCGAGTCTTGTAAACGTATCATAAATTACCGCAGGGATTTCCGCCTCATTCATAATACTGAGCTTTTCGTCGCCGATGATGTCTATGTCGGCCTGGTAAAACTCGCGAAAACGTCCGCGCTGCGAACGTTCTCCTCTGTATACTTTTCCCACCTGGTAGCGGCGGAACGGGAAAGCGAGCATACCGTAATTGGCGGCCACATACTTGGCGAGCGGGACTGTCAGGTCAAATCTGAGCGACAGGTCGCTGTCACCTTTGGTAAATCTGTAAATCTGTTTTTCGGTCTCTCCGCCGCCTTTTGCAAGCAGAACCTCTGAGGATTCTATTATCGGCGTGTCGAGCGGCGTAAAACCGTATGATGAATATGTTTCTTTTAGAACACTCAGCATGCGCTCGAACTTCATCTGGTCCGAAGGCATGAGCTCCATAAAGCCTGAGAGGGTTCTGGGCTGAACTTTTGACATGGGGCCTGACTCCTGTTACATATTCTGCGGATTGACAATATTGCGCCAGTCCAGATCTCCGCGTCTGAGGCCCTGAATAAGCACCTCAGCCGTCGCGGCGTTAGTCGCGAACGGAATCTGATACTGATCGCACAGTCTTTCAATTTTGTTTATATCCTCAAAGCCCTTCGGATTTGCAGGATCGCAGAAGAACAGAACCAGGTCGATTTCATTAAAGGATATTCTGGAGCCTATCTGCTGAGCTCCGCCCTGATCCGCGTGAAGGTAAAGCGTTATCGGCAGACCTGTAGCCTCCGAAACAAGCTTTCCTGTTACATGCGTCGCGCAGATTGAATGCTCCGCAAGTATACCGCTGTAAGCTATGCAGAACTGAACCATCAGTTCCTTTTTCCTGTCATGTGCCATTAAAGCAATGTTCATAAAAATTGTTCTCCTGTAAAGATTATCTTAATAAACTCATCTCGGATTCTGATGAATCGGAGTACGAGCATATGTTAATGTAAACGTCCATAATCTGACGTGCTATAAACTGAACGTTAGCGCCGGCACCGCCGCGTTCTATGACAACAGCTATTGCAATCTGCGGATCCTTGTAAGGACCGTAGCAGAGGAAAATTGCATCGTTGGCGACATGTTCGCCCTTCTGAGCCGTTCCCGTTTTACCTGCACATGTCCAGTTGCATGTAATCCATTCAAGGTAGTTCACTTCGTTGAACGGGGAATTAAGCACCATCCACATGCCTTCGTGAACCGCATCCCAGTTCCACGAATCGCTTTTAACCGTTGACATTACCTGTCCTTCGCCGCGTTCATAGAGTTTTTCCGAATAGTCATAGCTTCTGATAGCCTTGAGAATGGATGCCGAATATCTCGTACCGCTGTTGGCGATTGTTGCGCAGTACTCTGCCAGCTGAAGCGGACTGAAAATACTATCCGACTGTCCGATGGCTGCCTGCAGTGTATCGCCTATACGCCACTCTGTACCCTGATAGTCAACGTGGTTTTCACGGTTTGACATATTGCCCGCGGTTTCGACAAGTTCAATGCCCGTGTACTCGCCGAGCCCGAAGTTGTGAGCATACTGGCCCAGAAGGTCAACGCCCAGGTCGTTGCCGCATGTATAGAAGAAGTAGTTGCACGAGTCACGAAGCGCCGTTGACACGTTTTCAAGCGGATGCGTATAGCCCTGCTGCCAGATCCAGCATTCAGGCGCGTAGCCTTCTGCCGCGTACTTTGTAAAGACGCCCTGGCATTTTACCTGGTCTTCAGTGTTGATAACGCCTTCGGAAAGAGATGCCATTGCCGTGCATGGTTTAAATGCCGATCCCGGTGCGTATGCACCGAGAAGCGCCCTGTTGAACAGAGGATTGTTCTCCTCTTCCATCAGTTCCGAGAAGTTCTCAATAACGGTGGAAACATCATATGTGGGCCATGAGGCGATGGCAAGCGGCTCGCCGGTCTTAACATTGACCACAACTGCGGCACCGCCGGTAATATCGTTCTGCATCTCCTCATCATAGTCTCCTCTGGCTCTTGATTCGGCTATCTCGTTTTGTCTGGTCTTTTTAAGTCCCGCTATACCGTTGGCCAGAATTCTTTCCGCCTGCTCCTGAAGTATCGAATCTATCGTCAGATAAATATTGTCTCCAGGCGTCGGGTCCGTGGTATAAACCGTTGACAGCACCGTTCCCGAGGTATTTCTTGTTTCTATGACTTCGCCGTCAGCACCGTGCAGCAGTTCCTCAAAGGCATACTCAATTCCGTCTTTTCCCACATAGGAGTCTGTAGCATATTTCCTCAGGGAGTATTTTTCATACTCTTCCTGGTTCATAAGACCGACGTATCCAAGAATATGGGCCGCATATTCTGTCGAGTAATCTCTCATGTACGCACGGGAAACATTGATACCCGTCAGCTTGTTTTCCATGATGGTGGATATAAGCTCCATGCTTGCGTCCTGGACAAATACGTAGTCTGCCGTGTTGATGGCATACCTGACGTTGATGGAATATCTAACTCCGGCTATAATCCTCATTTGCTCGGCGGAATAGGAATTGTCTATTTCGTATCGCGTACGCATATAGCTCATCAGTTCGACGGCCGTCGGATTTTCCGGCAGTTCGTCTTTCTTGTCCACCAGATATGCTTCAAGCATGGTCCGCTGAATCTCCGTCATTCCGGGGTCATAGTCGAAAGGCGGTTCCTTTGTAATCGGGAGGTCGTCGGTGTAATCGTCGCCGTATGACTGAACCATATCGACCAGCTCCAGAATAACCTGGTTCGGATCATCCCTTGCGAACAGCTTGGTGGTATCTATTTTTATGTTGTATACTTCCTTGTTCGACACAAGCGTGCGCCCGTATCTGTCTAGGATGGCACCTCTTGCCGCGGTAACCGCTTTGGTCTCGCTGGTTATCTCGTTGGATGCGTTGTAGTACACTTCTCCCTGTATAATCATAAGATTATACAGGAACACAATATAAACAACCATGATTATTGCGAAAAGAACAGCAAGAGCCGTTACTCTTCCGGATTTAACTATTTTATACATCTGCCAAATATCCTACCTGTTAATCCACCGTGCCGGCGGCACATAGGCGAGCGCCGCAAACGGCATTGACCACAGAGTCTGAAGAAGTGCCGTGTTAATAAGTTCGGAAGACCAGGTGTCTCCCACAAAGCAGAAAAGCATCTGCACAAAAGCGGTTGCGAATTCCGCTGCGAGCGCCAGGCCCATAAAAGCAAAAAATCTTCTGTTTATGTAAAACTGGGATAGAAAGCTTGAGAAGAATGCAAGTGCCGGGAACAGCACCGTAAAAAGAATGGTATTTTCTATAAATGCCATATCCGCAAAGAATCCCATAATGAGCCCGAAAGCCACCCCTGCCCCCGGACTTTCAAACATTCCGACACCGACGACCACCGCCGGAAGCCAGAACGGACAGACACCCATTATTTTAATGCGGGCAAAAATCATGTTCTGGATAATAAGTGCAAGAACAAGATACAGCGCGTATCTGAGTATCTTTTTGATATACAGTTGTCCGAGTAAATCGCTCAATCTCTATTCCTCGACACTGAAGTCCTTTATTACAAAAACCTGAACCAGTTCGTCGTACTTGCATCCCGGTTCAACAACACCGTACTCGAGCTGACCGCCGGACTCAGTTTTGACCGCCGTCAGCGTTCCAATAACCAGTCCTTCCGGAAAAGCGCCGCCCGAACCGGATGTAACAATGTAGTCACCTACAAATATCTGGGCGCCCTCCGCCATGTACGTCAGCTTGGCTTCCTTTTTCTTCATGAAGGAATACTCGCCGACAACCATTCCGGAAACCTGTGTATCTCCGACGAACGCGCCGACCGACATGTCCACGTCAATAACCGTCGACACGGTTGCCCAGGTTGTTCCCAGTTCCGTTATCTGTCCAACCAGCACGCCGTATTCCGTAATGACAGGGTCTCCTATCTCAATTCCGGATGACGAGCCTTTGGAGATTGTGAATGACGAAGACCAGTTGGACGATGACCACAGAACGACCTTGGTCGATTCCATGACATAATCCGTATGTGCTTCCTTGAGTTCGAGCAAAGTCCTGAGTCTCTTGTTCTCCTCCGTTGCCGCGATTCCTTTTCTGGCACTCTCCTGAGCATCGGCGAGCTGAGACCTGAGCGATTCGTTTTCCGCCTGAAGCTGATCGTACTCGAACAGGTATCCGTATATGGTATCAAACCAGTTAACCGCGGAGGAAAGAACCTTCTTGACAGGCGCCTCGATTATTTCGGTAACATTCTGAATAAAGCCTATCTTGCCGCCTCTTGCCAGAGAGCTCAGCAGCACAATAAACGCCACAATTGCGACAATTATTCCGAGTTTTATTCCGTTTTTTCTGAGGTAGTCTTTCAAATCAGTTCCAATCCTTCTTCTTTGAGTATGCAGTACAGCTTATGTACCGGCAGACCCATAACATTGAAGAAATCTCCTTTGATTTCCTTTACGAAACAGGCTCCCATTCCCTGTATTCCGTATGCGCCGGCTTTATCCATGGGTTCGCCCGTTTCGATATACGCTTCTATCTCTCTTTCGGACATTTCCGCAAAAGTGACTTCCGACTTTTCATAGTCCGTTCTGCCGTTAACGCAGATTCCGGTGTAAACTTCATGAGTGCGTCCGGACAGGGCTCTGAGCATATCCGCGGCTTCTTCGCGGCTGCGGGGCTTGCAAAGAATTTTGCCGTCGAGGCACACAATTGTATCTGCGGAGATTACCACATCTCCCGTGATTCCTTCTCCTTTGGCCCGTGCGAGCTGCATGACCATCTCCGCGGGCGGGCTGCCGGCATCTATTTTTTCCTCGGCATTGGATGTAACAATATCAAAATCCAGGCCGAGCATATTCAGTATTTCTTTTCTCCTGGGTGATCCGGAGGCCAGTATTACTCGCATCAGTCCACTCCCCTGTAGTAAAGGCCGCGGGTGAGCACGTTCGGTTTGTAATCCGACAGTCCCAGATACCCTCTTGCAACCTCCGCACATTCTCTCGGACTTTCCGTTGTGAACAGAAGCCTCATGCCCCAGAGTCCGATTCCGTAAAGGTCTTCCTTCTTGTCGCCGAGATACAGCTTGTGTGCGTTGTACACGATGTTTCTGCAGCCGTACTCTTTAACAACCGGGAATACACTTCCCATTCTGTCGGACATCTGAACCGGCACCGAACACGAGCATCTGCCGGAGCTTTCCTTTATTATGCACTGTTCGCTCACCATAAGAGGCAGTCTGCCGTATACTATCATTTCGGTATCTATGGGCTTTGCCAGATCCTTAATCTGAGCAAGTCTCATTTCAAATGACGCGGTAGCCGAAATAAGTCCGGCCTTTTTTAGGACGTTCAGCGAGTAGGAGTTGAATACATTCAGTCCGAAGTCGCCTCTTATGCTCATTCCCGCCTTTCTCGCCATATAAATGTGTCCGAGGTTCCCGCACAGGGCTTCTTTTATACCCTGGCTGCTGAGGCCTTCCAGAATCCCCGTCATTTCCTGGACCTGATCGTCCGTGACTATTCTCGGTACCGCGGCAACCACTCTGGTGCCTGCTTCTTTGAAGGGTTTCGCCAGTTCCATGTTGTCGTGAAGGATATCTGCCGGAACATAGAGATATGCTGGCTTGAGCGAAGCCATTTCCTCCGTCATCTGTTCGGCGGACCTTATCTGGAAAATCATACACGGGTCGTTGAGAATCTGCTCATACTGCGGCACAGGAGGAATTCTTCCTCCCGCGACGAACTTAGGCAGTGCACCTCTCTCTTCCGAAAGCTGCGCGATGAGGTTTCGTCTCAGGTCATTGATATCCGACGCTGATGCGTACAGTCCCGGATCGACCTTGGCCTTGTTCTCCACGACGAAGTACGGAGTTCCGCCTGTTTTGTACATCTGGTCGCAGATATAATCCTCGGTAAGCCCCCGGCTTACGGCTTCATCCGGCACCGTTCCCTCGGTCACGGCCTTGTTGCCGTCATCGTCAAATGCGATTGCCTTTACCGGCTTGTCTCTTTCCACAACCGTGTAGAAATGGACCGGAACCCGCCTCATTTCACTTTCACCGTACTCCTTGCGCACAGTGTCATACAATTTGGCAGTTTCCTTGTCGGGCTCCTCGCGGATACCGAACATGTCCTCTTTTTTGCCGTCAAAATAGCCCTGAGTGAAACCGTTCCTGGAAAATGCCTTTTCCAGCATTTCCATCTCCTCTGCGGTCGGCTGTCTCTGCTCTTTAATTGCCTTGGAATAAATCCCCGTAACGACCGCCGCATACTCCGGACGTTTCATGCGTCCTTCTATTTTAGCGCAGGCCACTCCGGCATCCTCAATTTCCTTCAGTCTGTCGACCAGGCAGTTGTCCTTGAGCGACATCGGGTAATCGTCCATGCGGCCGCCGAGCGAATACTGCATTCTGCAGGGCTGGGCGCACATGCCGCGGTTTCCGCTCCTTCTTCCGATAAGCGCAGACATATAGCACTGACCCGAATAGCAGAAGCACAGCGCACCGTGCACGAATATCTCTGTTTCAATCGAACAGTTCTGTGTAATGAATTTAATCTTGTCAAAGCTGAGTTCACGGGCAAGGACTATTCTTTTCAGCCCCATTTCCGCCGCTGCTTCGGCTCCGGTAAGATTGTGCACACTCATCTGCGTGCTTCCGTGAAGAGGCATATCCGGTACAGCCTCGCGCAGAACGGAGATAAGGCCTACGTCCTGGATAATAATTCCGTCCGCACCGAATTTGGATGCCATCTTTGCAAACCTGACCGCATCCTCAATCTCGCGGTCGGCCACGAGCGTGTTAAGCGTCAGATATACCTTGCATCCTCTTATATGACAGTACCGTACCGCTTTTTCAAATTCTTCCCCCGTAAAGTTCTTTGCGTTCTTCCTTGCGTTATAGTCGCCGAAACCAAGATAAACGGCATCGGCGCCGTTCTGGACGGCCGCAATAACCCCTTCCGGGGAACCTGCCGGGGACAGTAATTCAAGCATAAAAATACCTACTTAATTATAATTAATTATTCATGTTATTATAGCACTTGGGTCCTATTGCTACAAGCGAATTTTAATGCTATAATATTCACTCCAAGCGACATTTTACACGGAGTTAACATATGACGGATTATGAGAAGCTGATTGCCGCGCACAACGGTGATATGGCGCTTTACTACATATGGTTAAAGGCTAATTCTGGGTCTGCCGACAAAAAGCAGGCCGCCAAAGACCTGTGCATGACCTTAAGTCAGATCAGCTCCGCAGAGGAACTTCTGAAGCTGAGCGGCATCGATATTCCGGCGTGCAGCCGCGAACCCGTTCCAGGCACGGCACCCGCACCTTCGGACGAGCCTCATTCATATACTCCGGAGGAGATTGACAAGGCCCGCTCCGACAAGGCATTCGACTCCATACTCAACGAATATGTCAGAGTAACGGGTAAATTCGCCTCCACCGAGGATTTATCGAGACTGCTTAATATTTACCACAATCTCGGTCTTGCCGCGGACACGATATTTGTGCTTCTGCACTACTGTCAGAGTGAAGCCGAGCCCCGGACTCCCACAATACGCTTCATAGAAAAGGCCGCTTATTCCTGGGCCAACCGCGAAATTCAGACAGCCGAACAGGCGGAGGCATACGTTGAGCATATCCGTTCACTGAAATCGCGCGAAAATGAGATAAAATCCATTCTGGGCATCAGCAACAGACTCACGGCAAACCTCACAGCATACATTGACAGATGGATTGAAGCCGGATATTCGGATTCAATGATAGAGGACGCATATGAAAAGACGCTTAAAAATACCGGCAGGCTTGCCTGGGATTATCTGGACAAAGTGCTTTCAAATGCGAAAGAAAAGGAAGATGCCGGACGTGCGGCCGGCAGCACACCTCTTCCCGATACAATAAGGAAAAGCAGATGAGCTATAACGGAAAAATTCTCGCGGATGCGAGAACCAAGCTTGAAAAAATAAAGAGCGACAACAAATCCGAGCAGGAAAGACGCATAAGCGAAGTCTACAAAAAGATTCCGGAAATTGAAAGCATCGACCGTGAAATGCGGTCTCAGATGATTGAGCTTGCAAAAAAGGTCATGACCGGTTCAAATTCGGACCTGGATATGCTCCGCACCTTCAACAAATCTCTTCAGGCAAGGCGTCTTGATCTTCTGCGTGAAAACGGCTACCCCGCGGATTATCTTGACGAGATAATATCCTGCAGCAAATGCCGCGACACCGGCGTTTACAAGTCTGGCGTATGCTCGTGTCTGGACAGTCTTTACAAGGCAGAGCTTACAGAACAGCTGTCCACTCTGCTCAGGGACAACGGAGAGGAAGTCTTTGATAATTTCCGCATATCCCTGTATCCCGAAGCCGAACGCAAGCACATGGAAAACATTTACAATCTATGCCGCGAGTTTTCCGATTACTTCCCCGGCGTCAACAGTCTGGTATTCACCGGCGGTCCTGGACTCGGAAAGACTTTCCTGTCCGCATGCATAGCGAGGGAGATATCAAAAAAAGGTTTCTCCGTAGTTTATGATTCCGCTTCGGCATTTCTGGGAGCTTACGACAAGCATCCTTATTCCAGAGAATATGAAGCGGCCGACGTCAAAATGAAGGCGGCTGAAAGCTGCGATCTGATGATTCTTGACGATCTGGGCACCGAATATACGTCTTCCGCCGTCATGAGCGCCCTGTACACGCTGATCAATTCCAGACTTCTGAATGACAAGCCCACAATTATCAACACAAATCTCAGCGAAGATCAGATTAGGAAAAGGTATTCGCCCGCAATCGTATCGCGGCTAGACGGCTGCTTCACAACCCTTACATTTACCGGTAACGATATTAGAAAGATCCTTAAAGAGGAGGATGCCTGATATGGCAAAGAACACCAAGCGCCGCTCCGGCGACAGAAAAGAAGGACGCCTGTTGCGTTCAATCCCGGCATTTAACAGATTTATTCCGTACATCATGCCCACAAGGGCAGATGCACTAAACTATTACGAGGAATCGTTCGAAGTCTCAACGGTTGACAAGATGCTCCGCAGGGAACGTGTCGAAGGTTATAAGGGAATTGGATTTCTTCATTTCATTATTGCGGCTTATGTCCGCTGCTTATCCATGCTTCCGGGAGTAAACCGGTTCATAGCCGGCCGGAAAATATATGCCCGAAACAATATTGAAATAGTCATGGTCGTAAAGCGGAGCATCTCCGTCGACGCCACGGAAACCACAATCAAGGTTGAACTTGAGCCTACCGACACAATCTATGATGTGTACCGCAAGATGAATCAGAAGATTGATGAAATCAAGTCGGGCGAAGAAGAAAACGGCACTGAAGAATTTGCCGAAACTTTCGCCAAACTTCCCAGATTCCTTCTCCGTTTTGTGATATGGATAATCAAGGTCATGGATTATTTCGGCATTCTTCCCGAATCCCTGGAAAAAATCAGTCCGTTCCACGGTTCCATGATTATTACGGATACCGGCTCACTCAGAATAGGGTCCATCTTCCATCACATATACAATTTCGGCACACTCCCGGTATTTATCTCCTTCGGTGCGAAGCATCACAAATACGAGATCGACCGGCGCGGAAACATAGTCGACAACAAATACATAGACACCAAGTTCACTCTTGACGAAAGAACTGTCGACGGTCATTACTACGCACAGTTCCTGCAGGCCATGCGCTATATCTTCGCTCACCCCGAGATAGTGGAAACTCCCCCGTCAAGAGTAGTTGAGGACGTAAATTAAAAAAGACTCTTCTGAGTCTTTTTTTCATAGCAAATCGAAGAAGGAGGCCAACATATGGAATACAACAAACGGCTTGATTTTATGAGTCCCGGGGATATAGTCGAAGGATTCTATCTGCTAAAAAGCGCTGCGATGGCATCACTTGATCCGGATGAAACGGTCCTGCGTATTCTGCTTTCGGACTCCACCGGAGAGATGGATGCCGTATACAGAGAATTTGCCGGCGAGCTTGATCTTGCCTCGGACATCGGCAGGATAGTAAAAATCCGCGGAGAGGTTCAGCAGGCATCCGGCACTCCTCTCATTGACATCAGGAGGATTCGCCTCGCCTCGGACATGGACGGCTACGACCTCAATGACATCGTTCCCGTTGCACCCATAGATTCTTTGAAGGAACTTGAATTCATACAGAACCTTGTATCCACCATAGAAGATGACGACTACCGCCGCATCTGTGAAAACATGCTTGACCGGCATGTCGCAAGATTCGGTGCCATTCCGGCATCCAAGACAACCCACCACTGTTTTATCTCCGGTCTTTTAATGCATACCGGTAACATGCTGAGAATTGCGGATTACCTGGCGACGGAAATATATCCGTATGTTGTAGACCGCTCGCTGCTGCTTGCCGGAACTCTTCTCCATGACTTTGCCAAGGAAAAGGAATATGCCTTTTCGGACCTTGGTCTAATAACGGAACGTTCTCCGGAAGGACTGCTGCTGGGGCATTCAGCCATGGGCGCCGAGGAAGTCGGGCGGCTCGGAACCGCACTTGGAATACCCGAGCCAAAAACCATGCTTTTGCAGCATATGATTCTTTCGCATCAGGAGCAGGGCAAAAATGGTGCGGCGGTCGAACCGTGTATAGCCGAAAGCGAACTCCTCCGTATAATCGACGCTATGGATTCCCGCATGGAAATATATTCCGTAAGCTTCGAAAACACCGAAAAAGGCTCCTTCTCAAAAAGTATTCCGGCACTCGGAGGCAAAAAGATATTCAATCACTGAAAAACGGCTCTATATTGAGCCGTTTTTTCGTATTACCGATAAAATAACGGTGCAGCGATGGGCATATAGCAGTCCTTACTCTGCACCGTGTTTTTTTGTTGTTCACCTGAAATGTGCAAGCATCTCTATCAGCTTCGGGATACTGATTGGCTTTGCAAGATGACCATCCATGCCGGCTTCTAGAGCGTTTTCCCTGTCCTCCTCAAAAGCATTGGCCGTCATAGCGATTATAGGCACAACCGCCAGCGATTTGTCTTCGAGATTTCTAATCTGACGCGTTGCCTCATATCCGTCCATTTTCGGCATCTGGATATCCATAAGAACAAGGTCGTACGGATCTGTGCCGGAGTTTTTGACCATCTCGACCGCAATATCTCCGTCAATCGCTTCTCTGACGACAATGCCGTGCTCTTTGAGAATCTCAGATGCAATCTCGCGGTTCATTTCATTGTCCTCAACGAGAAGCACTCTCATACCGTCGAGCTTGATTTCTGACGTAGCTTCATTTGTCTTTGGTGTTTCCGGAATCTCCCGACACGGCTTCATGGGCAGCGTTACAGTTACAGTTGTCCCCTTGCCCTGCTCGGACTGGATATCTATAGTTCCGTCCATAAGATCCGTCAGTTTCTTGACAATCGGCATGCCGAGTCCGGTTCCCTGTATTCCGCTGACCGTTGATGTGCTTTCCCTTGCAAACTCATCGAAGATTTTGTCAACAAATTCACGGCTCATGCCTATTCCGGTGTCCGCGATGGTAAACACATAGTCAGAGAAGCCTTCCTTCTTTGATTCCTTCTCTTTGAGGGAAATGTTTATGCTGCCGTTTTCCATTGTATATTTGACCGCATTTCCGAGAATATTTACAAGAATCTGGCTCACCCTGTCGGAATCCGTCAGAACATATATGTCCTTTATTCCCTCAATATCACTTTCAAGCGCAATGTCTTTTCCGGTACAGTCCGCACCGGCCACCAGTACAATTGTTCGTACCAGTTCTGTCAAATTAACGGGTTTTTCCGAAAATGTAATCTTTCCGGATTCTATCCTGGACATCTCAAGAACCTGGTTAATGAGGGAAAGCAGCTGATTTCCGGCAATTTCAATCTTTGTAAGATAGTCATCGACCGTATTTTTCTCTCCGGAGTGCTTTTTAGCCATCGCCGCGTATCCGGTAATCGCATTCATGGGTGTGCGTATATCATGGGACATACTGAAGAGAAAAGCGGTCTTTGCCGCATTTGCCTGCTCCGCAGCGGATTTTGCCTTTTCTGTAGCTTCGAGCAGCAGCGCCGCCGAGTATTCCCGCGCCCATTCGGATATGAAATACAGTACACCGACAACTCCGGCTATACCTACCATCAGCTGAATTATCAGGGCATTAATCCATGCCCCGTATTCATCGTCAACCGCCGAACCCACGGATGCAAGATACCAGTTGACTCTTGAAACGAGGTGCATACAGATGAAAATGCACGGAATCAAAAGCAGAAACAGAAAAATCTGTCTTGACCATTTCTTCCCCTGACTGGTCGGCGCCACCGAAATCGTACTGAACATGTCTTTTATTGTCTTTGACTCGGCCAACTTGTGGAAAAACAGCACCACAGCTATCGTAACCAGAAACAGAACCAGGTTGTTAACCAGAAGCTGTCCGGCAAAAGAATCGCTTGTCTGCACCGATGTCGTGTCAAAGAAAATATCCATTGGTATGTATACAAGAACAGTATGAACAAGTGTCGCAATGACGGATATGAACACAATTACGAGGTCAAGGTGCCTGACTTTCCTTTTGGAAATTATCCTGAAGGCATAACCGGTTATTACGGCAAAGATAATCCTTGAAACAAAGCTCATCAGAATGCTGCCGAGAGGATTCCCGCTCAGAACCGGTGAAAAGATTATATCGCCAATTTCCGTTGACGTAAAAGTCGCTTTCCACATACTTGAAAGCGCAAAAATTGCTGCAACAACCGATGCATCGAGCGGTCCGAAGTACAAGCCCGCTACTATTACAACGATATGCATCGTTGTCACTGATATTGGCGGAATTGAGATATAGCCGAGATAAGAAAAGGCCAGAATCAGCTAAATGCAGCACAAAAAGATTGTAATCTGCATCCGTTTTCTTCTGCTCAGCTTTATTCCGTATATGGATTCAAACTGTCTTATGCCGTTCATAATATCTCGCGTCTTTCGTCAGTTATTTTCTCAAAACAGCTTACTTGTTTTTTTATTATACGTGAACATGAAATATCTGACAACAAAAAATGTCATGCCAGAGAGTCCATAATCATTTAAAAAGTCTGGTCTTCAGTCTTGTAAGGTAAAGGTATTTCATCCTTTCAAGAACCTTGTCGAACACAAGCATACATACCACAAGAAGCGCAAAAAACAACGCATTCAGCCATCTTACCGGTGAGAATGACGATACAATCTCCTCGATTCCTAGGACGGAGCATGTGAGGTAATACATGGCAAATGTGCACGCGGAAAAAGCCAGAACTTTCGCACCGGTCGATAGAATTCGGGGCCTGATTCTGTCAAAATACGGCTTTGCAATCGGGTACCACGCAAAAAAGAGGTAGAAGAATGATGCCTCTTTATCAACTCCGATTATTAACGACAGTATAGACGTTACACCCCATACAAGCCATGCCGCGGTATTCCCGTACTGGTCCAGCACCGGTATTAGCAGAAGTGCAGCTATTATCGGGGAACAGTATGTGAACACCGGAATCAGTCCTCCGGTCAGCATAATCACTGTCCCGAGCGCCGCCATCAGCGCACCGAATGCTATTGATTTTGTAGAGTTTCTTTTATCCGACATATTTCAAAATTTCAAAAAGGCCGGCAAAATTCGCCGGCCATAGTGTACACTATATTGAATTAATCCCGTATTTATGGGCAGTGTCCCTTGCCCATCCGTACTCGCCCCTGGCCTGCAGTTCTGGAAGGATGCTCATGATTTTTGTCATGTTCTTCGATTTGCAGGCAGCTTCAAATGAACTTTTAAGCTTCGGGAGCTTAACGTTCATATAATTTGAACCGCCGTTTACAGCGCGTAATGATTTTTCGTCCAATTCGTGCATTAGTCCTTCCTTTCGTCTCCCCAGAAAAACAGTGCCACGGTTGAGGGGCCGGTATGGGCACCCACTGTTGTTCCTACCCAGTTTATTTCCACTTTGCCGTCAAGATTCGGGAAATTGGCTTCAACAAGATCGGCTACCTGTTTTGCGTCTTCATAACACGCCGATTGTGAAATATAGCATTTCCCGTTGTACTCAAGTCCGCCTCTGGCGTGCTGTTCCATACGCTTCTCGATTTCCCTGATAACGTTTTTCTTCTTGCGGATTTTTTCTCTGGGAATCAGTCTGCCGAGATTGTCCATATTCAGCAGCGGGCATATTTCGAGCATACCGCCGAACACCGCCGCGGTCTTGGATATTCTTCCTCCGCGTACATATGTTGAAAGATCGGTCGAGAAGAACCAGTGATGCAGGAAAAGCCGGTTGTCTTCAATCCATTTGGCAAGGTCTTCTGCGCTGAGTCCCTCGTCGCGCTTTCCGGCAGCGGTATCCATCAAAAGCCCGTATCCGGACGATGCTCCGAGCGAATCCACAACAAATATCTTTCTGTCTGGATACTTCTCCGCAAGAATTGCGGCAGCGTTTCTGGCGGAATTTACTGTCCCGGAAATTCCCGAAGACAGAGAAACATGTACTATATCCTTTCCGTCTTCAAGAAACGGTGTCCAGAAAGCTTCATATTCGGAAACATTAATCTGGGATGTTCTGGAGTCCGCCCCTTCTGCTATACGTTTATAGAATTCTTCATAGGGCACTGACTGTCCGAAATCGTCGCGGTATTCTTTTCCGTCCAGCGAGTAGTGCAGTGGTTCGCAGTAAATATTTCTCTCGTCAAAGTGCTCTTTTGTGAGATCAGCTGTAGATTCACAGCACAGAACATAATCTGCCATTTGTTACATCCTTTCGGGAGATGATACTCCAATGATTGATAGGGCATTTTCAAGTACTATACGAACTTTGTCCGCCAAAAACAGTCTGGCATTGAGCAGGTCTTCCTCTTCTCCCTTTATACGGCAAACCGTATAAAATTTGTGGAAGCGGGTGGCAAGTTCGGTCACATATGAATTGATATATGACGGATCAAGGTCTCTTGCCGAATGTACGATTTCCTCCGGCAGTTTGGCAAGCTGCTTTATCAGGGCCATTTCTTCGTCCGTGCAAAGAAGCGGCAGCTTGATATCTTCTGCTTTTTTAACCTCATACCCTTCCTGAGCGAGGTTGGCTATCATGGTGCATATTCTTGCATGCGCATACTGCACATAGTATACCGGGTTTTCACTGTCCTGACGCTTGGCAAGTTCGAGATCAAACATAACTGTCGATTCCGGTTTGGAATTGAAGAAATACCTTGCCGCATCAATCGGAATATCATCAAGAAGATTTGAAAGAGAAATCATCTTGCCCGTGCGTTTGGACATTCTGACTTCCGAACCGTTTTCCATCAGTTTGACAAGCTGCATAAGAACAATGTCCAGCCTGTTCTGTCCGTCAAGGCCAAGAGCGTCAAGAGCTCCCTTGAGTCTGGCAACATGGCCGTGGTGGTCAGCGCCCCAGACATTAATTGCCCAGTCGAATCCTCTCTTTTCGAGTTTGTTCCTGTGATAGGCTATGTCAGCGGCGAAATATGTATAGAAGCCGTTAGCGCGTCTGAGAACGTCATCCTTTTCGCAGTTTGGCACGAGTCTTGATGTTGCGAGCCATACCGCTCCGTCCTTCTCGTAAGTATATCCGAGTTCGGACAGTCTGTTTATAGTATCAACTACATAGCCGCTTTCATGCAGGCTGGATTCAAAGAACCAGTTGTCATAGTTGATTCCGTACCTTTCAAGGTCGGATTTCATCTTCGGGATATTCGTATTGAGCCCGAATTCGGCCATCAGTTCAAATCTTTTGTTCTTATCTTCGTCAATATACGCATCGCCGTACTTTTCTCTGAACGCCTCAGCCAGAGCTATAATATCCTCACCGTGATATCCGTCCTCCGGAAACTCTACGGCATCCTCGCCTAGTATAAGCTGGCGGTATCTGGCATCTATAGATTCTGCGAATTTTTCAATTTGATTTCCGGTATCATTCACGTAAAATTCCCGGTAGCTCTCGTACCCTGCACGCGAAAGCACCTCTGCAAGAGCGTCACCTAAGACTCCCCCGCGGGCGTTACCCATATGCATCGGTCCCGTCGGATTCGCAGAGACAAATTCAACCATCACCTTGCGGCCTTTGCCTTCATCCACGCGTCCGAAATCATCCTTCATCTCGTCAATGCAGAAAAGGACATCCTCATACCATCTGGAATTGAGCCTGAAGTTCATGAATCCCGGTCCTGCGACTTCTGCGGAATCAAACCAGCTTCCGTCAAGTTCCATATTCGATACGAGTGCCTCTGCAATCGCTTTGGGAGACATATGAAATGCCCTAGCGCCCGCCATGGCGTGATTCGCCGCAAAGTCTCCGTTGCCGGTATCCTTCGGAATCTCAACCGTTCCGTTCAGTTCGCAGCCGGATGGCAGTTCTCCCTTTTCGGCAGCCTTTGCATATGCGCCTGCTATCAACTCTTCAATCTGTATTTTGGCTTCGTTTATCGGATTAAGCATTTCTGACCTCTATAGACATTTTATTTCTTGATGCAACAGCATGATCCATATCCATAACATAATCGATTTCCACGCTGCCGCCGTGTTCGTCAAGATTCTGGCGGATTTTTCTTGTCCTTATCCCCAATGTTGCGCTGCCGAAAGGCGTGTCATAGAGGAAAGAACTCTTTTCTCCCTCTTTAAAAACCATACGCGAGGTAAGGCTTCCGTCCCTGTCAACAACGATTCTGTCCGGCATGACAAAAACGGATGTTCTGGTGCCGGTTAACCCGGTTATTTCAGATTCCTCATAAGTTATGCATCCGACATCTCCGTCGAGCTTGAACAGTCCGTCGGTTGAAAACTCCAGCGTATCTGCCCTGTCGGTGTCATATCCGTGAATGGAACGCATATTAATAATCACATCTTGAAGCATTCGGTACTCCTATCCAAGAATTAAACACATATTTTTAATATTATATATTATACTTTTTCACGCCTCAATATTCAAGAAAAGGAGCGGAGCCGTCAACAACTTCTTTGGTAAAGGATTTGATTACCGCGGTATACGACTAGTTTTCGATCACCGCAAAAGTCACATCAAGACCAACCTTTTTTCCAATAA
>R27__coassemble_430_pt1 | contig 27826 bp, 27 predicted proteins | sample R27__metabat2_low_PE_023 | metagenome-assembled genome bin R27
TGAATACTTCTCTTTCATTAATATTTTATAATCGAAGAGTTATTATAGTATAAATCTGTGAACATTTCAACATCCGCTGGACAAGAAAACCTGCGTCCCGAACTCCGAAAATATAGTTCCTTAGCCCGATACGCGGCCGGATAATCCATGCCGATTTCATGGCGGTTCTCCCGCCCCATATGACCATAATACACAGAAATACTGCTCAATAATCGTAAATACTTTGCATATAAATAAATTCTTCTTTATGTTATATTTATCACAAGCAAAAATACTAAAAATTTTACAAAGGAGTGATTGCCATATGAAACTGACCAAGGAGCAGGAGGCCCTGCTCAATGGTGAAAAAGGCGAGGTAATGGCGAAGATAATGAAGACTCTCGTTATGTTCGGCGATACATTCGGAGCCAAACGTCTCGTCCCGGTCACAAGCGAATACGGTCATACGGTTATTTCATACGGTCTGAAGGTTCTGTCACCTGTTCTGGACGTTTTCGACCAGATTATCGATGCAGGACTCACCGACGGACAGAAATTCACCGCCGACCCCCGTCCGCTTGACAAAAATGTTCCCAGCAATCTGCTTGAGGACATCGTCTTCAAAAATATAATGTACACCTATCAGGACCGCTACGAGGAGCAGATGCGCAAGCTGGGCATCACCAGCGATGATGACTACACCTGCACATGCTACCTCGACGAAGTCGGAAACATTCCCAAAAAAGGCGATATCCTTTCCTGGGCGGAGTCATCCGCGGTCGTATATGCCAACTCCGTACTCGGCGCACGCTGCAACCGCAACTCCGGTATGCTTGAACTCATGGGCTCCATCGCCGGCTATGTACCGGAATTCGGTTTCCTTACCGACGAGGGCAGAAAAGCGACCTGGGTAGTTGAAGTCAACTGCAAGAAAAAGCCCGAAGCACAGCTTCTCGGTTCCGCTATCGGAATGAAGGTTCTTGAAGATGTCCCCTATGTCAAGGGTCTCGACAAATGGCTCGGCACTGAGCTGAATGACGAGAACAAGGCATACCTGAAAGATTTCGGTGCCGCAACCGCATCCAACGGTGCTGTAGGTCTTTACCACATCGACAAGCTGACCCCGGAAGCAAAAGAACTTGGCGAAAAGCTTATTGCCAAAGGTGCTCAGACATACGTCATTGACGATGCCGAACTTGAGCGTGTCCAGAAGAACTACCCGGTAATCTGGAAAGATGTTCACGCCAAGCCCGAGCTGTGCTTTGTGGGATGCCCGCATCTCACACTCCAGCAGCTCCAGACCTGGACCGATAAGATTGAGAACTGCCTCAAGTTCAACGGTCTGAGCAAAGTATCGGTTCCCACCGTGTTCACGGCATCTCCCCCGGTTATCAAGGAGTTCCAGAAAACGGATTATGCCGAGCGTCTTGCAAACTGCGGCGTTATTCTCTCGTATATCTGCCCGCTCATGTACATGAACAATCCTCTTTGCAAGAAAAAATCGGTTATTACCTGCTCCAACAAGCTCCGCACATATACAAGCGCAAGATTCTTCAAGGAAGATGAGATTCTTGATATCATCACAAAGAAGGTGGGTAGGCTATGAAAGAATTCAAAGGTCGTGTAGTTGTTCCCGGAACTTGCAAGTCCGAGGCTCTCGTATCCCATAACGGATTCAATACTCTGGCCTCCTTCCAGATGGCTATTATGTTCAACAAGAAGGGTGTTCCCTGCGGAGACCAGAACAATCCCGAAATCTATAACATGCCCATGCAGGACAAGGCAATCTGCCTGCCGATGACAATAGGTTCTACAACCGGCGGTATGATTCTCTTTACTGTCTGCGCCGAAAACAAAGCGCCCGCATGCATGCTGTTTTCCAAGCCTATTGACTCTCTCGCGGCATCCGGCGCTATTATGGCGGCAAACTGGACAGACGCGAAAATGCCTGTTGTAGACTCCCTCGGAGATGAGTTCCTTGAAGCCGTCAAAACCGGTGATACGGTTGAAATTCTTGATGATGGGGTTGTAAGAATTCTATAATCAGGAAACAAAAAAAGACGGTATATCCTCATTGAGGGTATTCCGCCTATATTCACAGTATTTGGACCGGTCAGACGACCGGTCCAATACTTCAATATCAGGTTTTGTCATCTGCTGGGGGTTCTTCTGCCGGCTTTTCGCCTTCTGGCATTTCGAAATTCTCCGGAAATCCTTCGGGCTTTTCAAATTCCTCCGGGAATCCTTCAGGCATCTCGCCCCCGAATCCTCCGGGAGGCGGAGGAGGCATTCCGGGGCCGCCGTGGCCACCCATCGGCGGTCTGCCGTGACCGCCCTTTCCGGGCTTGCCATGTTCCCCGAACCCGCCGGGAGGCGGAGGAGGCATTCCGGGGCCGCCATGCGGCTTTTCAAATCCCTCCGGGAATCCTTCAGGCATCTCGGTCTCAGGGACTTCATCAACTTCCTGATTCAATATTTCTTCAGCCATTGTCAAGTATTCCTTTCTATTTGTTTCCGTTTACGGTTGCCTATTATTTTATCTGTTCTTGCTGAAAGTATGCTGAATACTGCAATACATATAAAGCGAACCACGTATTTTCTCTTCATAATAGAACACCCGAACCGTTCATGTTTATCTGATGTGATGATGCGGTCCGGGTGTTCTATTGTATTACCGTGTGAATAATGATAACTGTGAATCAGGTCTCCTTTTATGAATTTGCTTTTGGCAGCTGTATGTAGAATGTATTTACACCGCCATTGCTATCTGCCCATATCCTGCCGTTATGGTTCAGAACAATGCCTTCGGCTATTGCAAGGCCCAGTCCGTAGCTGTGCTGCATGCCTCTGGCTCTGTCCGTTTTGTAAAAACGCTTAAAGATGTTTTTCATATCCTCTTCGGATATCTCATCCCCGAAATCGGATACTGACAAAATGCAGTTCCTGTGATCTGATTTGAGGCAAAGGGTTGTTTCGGTTTTGTCATTGCAGTATTTCTGCGCATTGTCAAGCAGCACGGCAATTGCGCGGTCCATCTGTCCTGAAATGCCCCTTATTTTTATTCCCGGTTCAATATTGCCTTTAAGACAAAGCCCGTTCTCAAAAAACAGCGGCTCGTAATTCATAACCGCCTCTTCGGCAACGGCACTCAAATCAATGATTTCCCTGTCGCTGCTTTCAGCCGATGCGTCAATCTTCGCCATTTCCAGCATATTGTCAATAAGTCCGCGCATCTCATTTGCCATTTTACTGATACCCTGAGACAGCTTTGACTCGGGCAGCATCTCGGCATTTGTCATTATTACAGTAAGCGGCGTCTTAAGGTCATGCGAGGCATCCGCGACAAACTGTTTTTGCTGTTTCCAGGCCTCATCAATCGGTTTTACCGCCCAGTTCGCCATGGCTATTGAAATGAGCAGGAATATTCCAAGCGCGGCAATTCCGATAAAAATCGAATTTTTGACCAAAGTCTTGACCGTGTTTTCCTCAATTGTGGTATCTGCAAATACGACATTGGGTCCCATCTTCAGATATCTCAAATGATACTCCTTGATGACGCCGGTTTCGTCCCGTTTGCTGTTTACTTCGTCAACCAGGGTATGCAGCAATTCGGTATCCGACAAATCGTAGTATCCGCTGCCGAAGGCACTTATCTCACCGTCCATGTCTGTTTTAAGGACGAATGTCGGCAGACGCATCTGGCTGGGCAAGTCGTCCGGCATATCATTCGGCATTCTCGGTCCGTTTGGTGCCGTCAGCGTCATGCGCATCATTTCTATGTTTGCCCGCTCCTGGCTCTTCATTGTGAAAAACATCACCATGCCCAGAATAATTCCGAGCATGATGAATACAATAATCATATTGTAAAGCACAAATTTTAGGCGAAGTTTCTTTATCATCAAGCGTCTGCAACCTCCAGGTGATATCCAAGTCTTCTGAGTGCTTCTATTTTAACATTTGAGCCGATGGATGCAAGTTTCTTCCTCAGAAATCCGACATATACCTCAACGTGGTTCTCGACCGCTTCCGAATCGTATCCCCAGACTCGGGCAAGAATCATTTCCTTGGATACATTCTTTCCGCTCGACCCGAGAAGAATCCTCATGACATCAAATTCCTTGGCAGAGAGCCTTACGCTCTTTTCTCCGCAGATAAGCATGCTTGTGTCAAGATCAAGACTTGTATTTCCGAACACCAGTTCATCCACCTGATTGCCCTGCCGGCGCAGAAGAGCATTTATGCAGGCCACAAGTTCCCTTGAGTCGAAGGGCTTTGTCAGGTAGTAATCCGCTCCGGCATTCAGTCCCTCAATACGGTCTTCTATCCCAGATTTTGCCGTAAGCATAAGGATCGGCGTGTTGCACCTCTTCTGTCTCACCGAGCGTGCGACGTCGTAGCCGTTGAGTCCCGGCATCATGACATCAAGTATCAGCAGGTCGTACACTCCCGTTTCGGCATACTCTGCCCCCGATTCTCCGTCATATACGGCTTCCGTCTCAAAACCTTTGCTTTCGAGAAGCATTTCCAGCGAATCCGCCAGAGTTTTCTCATCTTCTATGATGAGTATTCTCATCTTCTTCCTCCTCTGCCCAGTCCTCCGAACAGACTTCCTCTACCTGATCTTCTGTTTCCGAATCCGGGCATTTCATCAACCTGGTCATAGTACGAGTAATAGAATTTCTGACCTTCCTCAAGACCCGATACGATTTCCGCCTTTTCCCCGTCGCACCATCCGGTTTTAATCTTAACCGGGTCTGTAAGATTGTCATTCTTATCCTTCGAAAGATATACGTAAGAGCCGTCTTTCTGTTCACTAATAGCCTCTGCTGGAATAAGAAGAACGTCGTTCTTCACGTCTACCGTAATAATGCTGGAAGCATTCATGCCGTCAAGCATTTTCTCATCTCTAGGCATTGTTATCTCTGCCGAAAACTTGGTGTTGCCGCCGTTATTGCTTGCCGCCTTGTCTATCTTGGTTACTTTTCCTTCAAAGGATGTGCCCGGCAGGGCGTCAATTGTAACTGTGGCATCGTCGCCGACATTCAGGCTCAGTATGTCAAGTTCATCAACCGTGATTGTGATGTACATTTTGTCGGTCGGAACAACCGACATAATGACCGTCTCCTCAAGAGGAAATTGATCTGATGTGTCAGATAACATTCCGCCTCCGCCGCCAAATCCACCGCCTGGCATCTTGCCGTCGCTTTTGGAATAACTTTTTGGAGTAACTGATGTCCATTTTATTGTTTCATCGGCACTTATGATATAACTTGCGGAAAATTCAAACTCATCACCTTTTGCAAGTTCCTTTGCATCCTTGCCTTTCAGCTTGAGTAGCTGGTCTGCCGTTATTCCCCATTCATTTAAGTTTATCGGATATTCAGTATTATTAATCTTTACAGAAACAGAATCTGAAAACAGCGGTGCCTCTGATACAAGCTTGGCCTTTACAGTAACGGTTCCTGCGATACTTCCGCTTACAAAGCCTACTACATTGGGCGTACCCCATGTTATGTTTCCCTCCTCGTCGATTGAGTATTCTACATTGAACTCAAATACATCATTCAGAGCCGGATCTCCGCCCTTCAAGCCTTTCAGAGCATTAAACTCAGCCGATGGCGTAAACTGATAATTTTTTCCTTCAACGGAAACTACTACTGTAGAAAAACTGCAGCTAGGGTTCCCAATGCCCGAGAGACTTGCCTGAACAGATTTACTTCCTATAACTTCATTTACCTCCTCAGAGAGACTGAAGATAGAATAATCCTGAGTAACGGTCAGTAGGTTTACATAATATTCTTCATTCCCGTCCGGTTCAAACTTGAGCAGCGCCTTGGCAGCATCTTCATCAATTCCGGTCACCATTCCGTCAAACGGGGCACTTATGTATCCGTCTAGATACCATTTTGCCAGTTTTCCAGCAATTTCCTCATATTTCCTGTGAGTATTTGCAAGCACAGCGTACTCACCCGTACTGGTTTCTCCCGTCTTGTTCGAAAGATCTGTAGAAACCGTGTCATCCTGGGTAAGAAACAGTTCCGCCTCAATTTCCTTCATTGTGTCAGAGAGCTTGTACATTGCAATCAGCACGCTCTGACGGTCAACCTCAGCAAGAGGGTCGCCTTCTTTCACCAGCTGGCTGTTCTGCACAAGATATTTTTTCAGTTCAACGCCCTCCGGCAGAGAAATATCCTCGGAATCCTCCGCCGTCAGTGTTCCCGTTCCGGACAGGGATTTCGTAATTTCACCCTTTTCGACCGTTGAAGACAGAATGCTGGCTTCACTGGTATTGTTTTTTTTGGACTTTTCCGCAATGAACGGTAGCGCAATCAGAAGCGCAACAACAACGATTGTGACACCGGCAAGGATAACGCTTTTCTTGTTGTTTTTTATGTATTCTTTCATAACTATTATCCTCCGTAGTGCAGGGCATCAATCGGTTTCATCTTGGCTGCCTTGTTTGCGGGGTACAGTCCGAAAATGACACCTATCAGGAAGCAGAACACAACCGCTATCAGGCATACTCCGCCGTTGAGTTCAAAACTCATGGACAGGCTTGAAACGACTACTCCGACAATTCTCAATATAGCCCATGAAAGGAATATTCCTATAGCACATCCCATCATGCAGATAACTACCGCTTCTATCAGAAACTGTTTAAGAATAACCGACCTTGAGGCACCGATAGCCTTCCTTATACCTATCTCCCTTGTTCTTTCGGTAACCGTAACGAGCATGATATTCATGATTCCTATGCCGCCGACTATAAGGGAGATTGCAGCAATGCCGCCAAGAAGGATAGACAGTATGGAAGTAATGGAACTCATCGCGTCCTCCATAATGTCAAGAGATGTTATGGAATACGCGTCATCATCTTCCTCGAATCTTTCGTAGAGGAATTGCTCAACCGCATCCTCGGCCTCGTCGATTGTCGCCCCGTCGGCCGCACTTACGGCGAAGGTTGAAACATCGGACGAAACCGAATCCGAAATTCTGAGAAGGGATGTATACGGCACATATGCCGTGTATCCGCCCGCCATCGCGCTCATTATGGATTCATCTTCCGAAAGAACGCCCACTATGGTGAATTTCATGCCGTTTAGGGAAATCTGTTTTCCAATGCAGTCGGTATATCCTATAATTTCCGACGCCGCATCGTTATTGATTATGCATACGCGGGTATTGTTGTCCACATCCGTGTTTTTAAGGAATCTTCCGAGATATAACGTCAGTCCTTCTATGTCCGCATATACCGGAGTCGTTCCGTATACAGTGAACGAGTCAGAATCCGTTTCGTATTTTCCAGTTGCGTTCGCGCTGGCATACGGTGCAACCAGACCTATCTTGTCGCTGCTTTCGGCTAATTCGCTTATATTGTTCAGGTTAAACGGCTTTCCTTTGTCATCAGAAACAGTAACTGTAAGCAGGTCGCTTCCCAGAGACGAAACCGCATCCGTAACCGAACTGGTTGCTCCGTTTACGAGGCTCACCAGAACTACAAGTGCCATAACGCCGATAATAATTCCCAGCATGGTAAGCAGTGATCTCATTTTGTTGGAGCCAATACTCCTCAGAGCCATTTTCAGTGAAAGAATCATAGTTTCACCTCCGAAAGCTTTCCGTCGAGAATATGAATGCTCCTCTGGGCTTCTTTAGCCACATTGTTGTCATGCGTAATAAGCACTATCGTGTTTCCCTGGTCGTGCAGGCCGTGGAAAATCTGCATGATTTCCTGTGAAGTGTGAGAATCAAGGTTACCTGTGGGTTCATCCGCAAGAATAAGCGACGGGTTTGTAACAAGCGCTCTTGCAATGGCGACACGCTGCTGCTGGCCTCCGGAAAGTTCGGTAGGCATATGCTTTGCCCTGTTGGCAAGATTGACACGTTCAAGAGCACGTGCGACGCGTTCGTCTCTTTCCTGCTTTTTCACACCCTGGTATATCAGCGGAAGTTCAACATTTTCCTCTGCCGATAATTTTGGTATAAGGTTGAAACTCTGGAAAACAAATCCTATTTTTTCATTTCTTACCCTTGCAAGATCATTCTCCGAATAGTCCTCAATCGGTATGCCGTCAAGCAGATATCTTCCGGCATCCGCTATATCCAGACAGCCTATAATATTCATCAGCGTTGATTTTCCGGATCCGGACGGACCGATAACGCTCACGAATTCGTGCGGGTAGATATGCATTGTTGCATGGTCAAGCGCACGGACTTTTTCGTCGCCAATCTGGTAGTATTTGCAAATATCTTTTAAATCTATCATATTGATAAAACCTCAGTCTCAGCGCATTCCGCCCGGTCCGCCGCTGAAGCCGCCTCCGCCCGGACCTACGCCGAACTTCACTCCGCGCGGTCCGCCGCGGAAGTTGCCTCCGCCCGGCCCGCCGCCGAAGTTGCCTCCGCCGAAGTCTCCGCCCGGCATGCCTCCGGGCATACCGCTCATCATTGAAGTAAATGCGCTGTTCTCTGTTTCGGTGTAGTAGACCGTATCTCCTTTTTCAAGACCGGATGTTATCTCAACATAGCTTGAATTCTGGATACCTGTTTCGACTTCCTTAAGACCTCCGAACTCGCCTGTTTCCTCATCATAAGAAGTATATACGTATGAGGTCGTGCTGGTTTGGTGAAGCGCTTCAATCGGAATAATTACGGCATCGTCGACACCCTGTATCTTAATAATGACTGAGGCCGTCATGCCTGCAATCATCTGTTCCGTCTTGTCAAGCGTAACTGTGGCTGTATATCTCGTTACTCCTGACGAGCTGGTTGCCGTCTTGTTTATTTCAGTGAGCTGCCCTTCAAATACATCATCGCCTATTGATGAGATTGAAACCGATGCGCTCTGTCCGATTTCTAGCGACAGGATATTAGCCTCATCGACATTGATTGTGACGGACATCTTCTTATCGTCCGACAGATTGACAACGCTTGTTTCGCTTCCTGCAACGTATGTGCTCTCGTCGTAGTTTATCGCGGCGATTCTGCCGTCATAGGGTGCTGTCAGCGCGTTGTTCTGGTATATCTTGATAAGCTCGTTAAGCTCTTCTTCCTTCTGCTCGCGTTCTTTGAGAAGCTCAGTGTATTTTCCCGTCAGAGTGACATCGGTTACATAGTAGAGGTCCGTGCCCGCGTAGACCGTACTGTTTTCACCGACGTTCCTAAATGAAATGGTACCCTGGGTACCCGTAATCTTCAGCTGATTATGGATATACGCGTTTCCGGATCCCAGTTCATTTCCGTCGGCATCGACTGCCGTCAGTTTCTCCTCGAAATTCGCATATCCGTCCTTGACGAGAATGGTGGCCTTTCCGAGCGATGCGATTTCCACGGTTCCGTCAATGGCGCTTCTCTTTTCGTCGTCCCTCAGAACCTTGACCTTCTCACCTGATGAAAGTTTATCCGTTTCAATATCAAAAGCCATGTATCCGTCAAGCGAAATAAGTGCAAGCGCTCCGTTTTCATACATAAGCTTGGTAATATCATCCCCGGTGTTTCCGTAGAGCTTTTTCACCCTTCCGTTGACGCCGGATTGAATTACGCAGTCATTATAGGTATATGAAGCTTTATCAATATCTTTATCGAGATCGTCCAGTTCGTCCTGAACCGTTGCCATCGCGCTCATAACGGACGCCTTGTCAACGGTAGCAATAACCTCTCCCTCTTTCACGGCATCATTGACTGAAACCTTAACATCATCTATTTCAACGTTGGCCGGTACCTTGATTTCATCTACATCATAATTTGAAAGAGAACCGTAGCCTGACACGGTCGTGCTAATATTGCCAACCGTCGCCTCGTAGGACACAACATCTCCGACTCTCGAATTGAAGCGTCTGTTCACGCTTCTTCTGAGAAGTACCACACCGACAATCAGCGCGATAAGGAGAACTCCCACTATTATTGAAACCGTAATAATGAGTTTTCTCTTTTTCTTCTTTTTCTTCTGTTCGAGTTCGCTGAAAATAGCCTCGTCATGGTCCTGCTCCGTCACCGTTCCGGATTTGGGCGCTTTTTGGGCGAGAAGCTTCTTTCTTTCCTTCTTTTCCGCCCTGGCTTCGGAAACGCCGGATTCTTCCGAGGCTTTAGCTTCAGATATTTCGATTTCTTTCTTTTTGGTCATTGGGCACTCCTTAAACTTTTTTTCACTTTACATTATAAAAGTTTTGCTTAAATAAAGCTGAAAAACATATATAAAAATCACCGCACGTACCTTCTCCCGCGCGGTGATGCTATTCTCAGTCGCAGCTGTGACGAATTGTTCTGTACAGCCGGCTATGTCATTCTCCTTGCGGCCTGCCGCCCGGCCCTCCGGGGCCTGCGCCGAACTCTCCCGGAGGTTCCTGTCCCGGATTGAAACCGCCTTGCGGTCTGTCACCAACCGGCTTATTCCCTCCCGGGCCTCCCGGACCGCCGTGTCCTCCGGGACCTCCGCCCGGTCCGAATCCCATACCCCCGCTGGGCATCATGTCCATACCGTGTCCGCCCGTTGAGTAGCATACAGAAGTCATCTCGATTTCCGCCGAATCTTCTCCGATTACGAGGGTATATGTCTCGCCTATCTTCATTTCGGGGCAGGAAACTACAACGGATGAAAAGCTCTTTTCCGGAGTGAAGCTGATCAGTACATTACCGTCCGAATCGAACAGACTTACATCCGTGCCCCCGTCATACGTTGTGTTGCAGTTATATAGAATATTGCACTGGGTTGAGTTCGTGCCGAATCCTTCGGCCATTCCCGCGGCTCCCGTTGCAACAACACTACCTCCGGAAATAATAGCCTCCGTAGCATAGTCAATTGCACCGTCGGCAGAAATGGTGGGGCCCGTAATATACAGTTCGCCTCCGCTCATATGCAGCGTTCCGTTTGAATCGATTCCGTCTCCGCCGGCATTTATTGTGATAATTCCGCCGGATATCGTTATATCCGCTCCGTCATCGGCTATGAAAGGATTGCCTCCGATGATGCCCTTTCCGCCTTCAGATGACTGTCCGCTTGAAGAATTAATCCCGTCATCGGATGATACGATTGAAACGTTTCCGCCTGAAATGGTCACCGTAAGGCCCTCAATGCCCTCGATACAATTGAGAATATTGACGGTGCCGCCTGTAATATTGACATTTTCCGTGGTATGTATTGCGTCCTTCTTGGAAGAGGAAATGTTGATTTCTCCGCCAGATATCGTTATATCGCCTTCAGAGTAAACAGAATGTGTACGCGATTCTATGTTTACTGTACCGCCCTCGATTTCCAGCGCATCTTTGCCGCTCAATCCTTTTTTGCAGGCGACAATGTTTACCTCTCCGTCTTTAACTTTCAGTTTATCCTTGGTTACCACACCGTGTCCGTATGCCGAAACGATATTGATAACTCCGTCTCCGTTGAGATTAAGATCTTCCTGAGAGAAGATTACGGCATCCGCCTTGTTCTCGTCACTCTGTGCAAACTCGCCTGTGGTATTCAGGTTGTTAATCGAGCCTTCATTGGACGAGACCACGACCTTGTCGGCTTTCTTTACATATATGCACGCATCATTTTCACAGCATATATCGGCGCCGTTGAGTATGAGTTTGACCTTTCCCTCCTCGGCCGTATTCACGACTATCTGTCCCTTCAATGTTCCGGTCAGGACATAGTTTCCCGGAGCCGTAATGTTTACAGCATCTTTCTGCTCGTCAAGGTTTATCGGGAATGCATCGTCGTCGGTGAACAGTTCCGTTGCAAGCGCATCTGAAACAATACCGGAAGAACTTGCTTTTTCCGTTTCCGCCGCGGTTTCTTTTTCTTCGGCGGACTGGGTGATTTGGGGAACAGCTCTTGACACTTCATCGCTTGAAGTACCCGAGCACCCCGCCATAACAGACAGTAACAATATTAGAACCAGTGCGATTGATATCCTACGCATTTGAAAAACCTCTTGAACAAAATATCTTTTCATGCACAGTATAATATTTCCGCCGTGCTGTTTTGTTAACAGACTGTATATTCAACCGTGCGCTTTATATAAACAATATTACCGAGATAGCTGAAATGTGGCTGAAAATAATGTAACACAAATATTAACAGTTTAAAAGATGAAAAGGCACCGTCCGGTGCCTTAACAATTTCATATTTGATTTAATTCTGCCTTAAGGTAAGTTTGGTCGTTTTTTTCAGAATTACCAGAACTGCAGCCGCAATTATCGCGTTTACAAGGACAAAACTCCCGTTGTACAGAATCGAGTATACCCAGATATTCGTCATGGGCATGTTCCAGAACGTCTCTGGAAGATAATCCCCCCAGACCAGTGCGCCGCTCAGCACAAACGACAGCAGGCACCCCGCGGCACCGGTCAGTGTGGACAGTACGGGTTTATTCCCGAAAAGTCCGGAAAGCCCGACAAGCGCGTAGGCAACGGAATAGTCAAGCAGCAGGCTCTGCCATCCGTAGGAGATTCCGCCGCCTATCATTGCTTTCAGCGTTCCGAATACAAATCCGGCAATTATTCCTGGAACCGTACCCCATCTCATCGAATACAGTACCAGGGGTATAAATACGAGATTGACCGACCCTCCCTCGGGTCCGAGGTCCATCTTTAAAAAATTAAGGACTACTGCCAGAGCCACCATTACGGCTCCTTCTGTCAGTGTCCTAAGTTTAGCGTTCTTCATGTCTTAATTCCTCCGCAGGCATTATCCTGATCAGGTTCCGAGGTGTTATTCTCAGCCGGAAATTTTCCCAGCACCCTCTTATATTGTGACTGTATTTTAGCACCGCAGTCTTGAAATAACAAGCATCTTCATATACAATTATTTTATAATATTAATTTCTTACCGGAGGCAGACAAAAGTGAAAGATATAGGGATAGTAATTACCTTTGAAGAAAAAGTATCTCCCGTAAAGCTTGAAAAGGCAATAAATATGGTAATTGAGCAGTACGGTCCCGTGAACAGTGAAGTCGTTCCGGACAGTTTTTACACATCCGCCGGGTTCGTAAGCTTTGAGGCGTATGATTTCTCGTTTGAATTTCTCGGAGAGCTGTATCTCGCGCTGTGCAAAGCTATCGCCACCTGCATCCCCAAATGCGAATATACCGGTTATGCGCATTATGCCGACCGCGATGCCGACTTTGAGGGCTGGTATGTCTATGAATACGGCAGCAAGGTTATTTCCGGAAGAAAATACACCACTCGTTTCGGCTTTGACGGCAGCTGCCCCATCTGCGGAGATATGATTCTTACCGCCGAAGAATATGACGACGAAGAGGAATACTACTGCGACACCTGCGAAAAAGTAATAGATATGAAAGAAGAGTTCAGCATTGAATATGCCGAACTCCCGTCCGTTACCGTCTGAAAAAAATCTGCAGACAGTTGAATACTGCGTCTATCCACACTATGTCCTCATGCCCGCTCTGGCGTATGAGGACATATTTACTATTGTCCTCGTTTATCTTGGAGCAGTAATTCTTCATTTCCTTGTAACCCCCGTATGTTTCTTCTCGGGTAAAGTCATACTCGCCCGCCGAAACATAGAAGTATTTAATGTCCAGATCGCCGAAGCCTTTTTCTAGCCACTTGTTCTCAAGATAGTAAATATTTCCTTCACACCCGGAAACCACTGCGAACCATGATATCAGGTCAAGGCAGTCGCTCAATATGCCGTTGTAGCATATCTCAGCCCCGTGGCTCGCGCCCAGAAATGCATAATGGTCGCGGTCTCCAACATCATAAACCGAATAGTGTCTGGCCAAAGCCGGAAGAATATCATTTCGAAGTTCGCATCTGAACTGATAGGCGTCTCTTGACGTCAGGTCACCTTCCATTCTCCATGAATTTGTCAGGTAGAATGTCGGGGAAATGACTATCAGCGGCTCACACAGCCCGTTTGCTATCATGTTGTCAAGGACATTATTTGTATAGCATTCATAGCTGTTGAGATAGTCCGGGTCATTGTACCATCTGATATCGTCAAACCAGTAGCCTTCATTCCCTCCGGATCCGTGCAGAAGAATAAGCACATTATATCTGTTGTTCTCATCATATCCGTACGGAAGATATACTCTCATGCTCTTGACTATATCCACAAAATATCCCGCATAATCGTCGGTGGTGTATTCAAGCGTTTCAACTGTGCCCGGAAACTCGCACTTCTGAAAAATTTCAGGCCCGATGCCTCCGTCGGTCTCCGGCTTGCTGAAAACGGGATGCGGTGTAATTACAGGCGTCGGTTCCGCTGTCGGTATCGGCGTGGGTGTCGGTTCCGGCTTTTCCTGCTTAGGAATACCGATAGCCATCGCAAGGAGAACCGCTGCGATGGCTGTCAGTACACATATTATAACAATTAAGACTTTGTGGTTCTTAATAAAGCTGATTACTGCTCTCCCTTTTCCATGCTTTCTTTGCCGTGGTTGCAGATCGGGCAGGTGTAATCATCGGGCAGTTCGCCGTCGCAGGGCTCAAAGTGTCCGCAGACGGAGCAGAAGTAACCCTTGACCTTCTCATGGACTTCGGGAATCACGTGCTCAAACTCATCAGCGCCATGGTTGCAAAGCGGGCAGGTAAATCCTTCTGGCAGTTCGCTGCCTTCATGGAAGTATCCGCATACCTTGCAGACATAGCCCTCAACCTGATTCGCGTTTTCGCTCTTCTTGGGCTTGATATGCGCATGATAGTACGCATATGTGCAGCTCGGGGCCGAGGAAAGGACTTTTGCCTCGACGACATTTGCCACAAACAGCATCTGTGTCTCAACGTCTATCGTTTCGATAATCTCGCAGGAAAGAACCGCGTTTGTAAATACCGGTATATAGCGGATTCCGTTGGCTGTCCTGTCTGAATAAGGAACATCGGCAAACTTGTCAACGTCTCTTCCGGACTGGAAGCCGAACTGCTCGAACAGGGCAAACGGCGCGTCTTCCGTAAGGATGGAAATGTTGAACTTGCCGGCTGCCGCGACCATATCGCATGTGTTGTTCTTCTTGATACAGGAAATAGTAATCTTTTTGGGATCGCATGACGCGACCTGTCCGGCGGTGTTGATTATGCATCCGTAATCGACGCCGTCAACGTTTGTTGTAAGGACCTCTACTCCGTAGGTGAATTTCTTGAATACTCCGTCGTCAACAGTTACGGGGGCGGCCGCAGCTGCTGTTTCAGAGGTCTGCTGTGCCGCGGGTCTAATGTCTTTTGCGATTGCATCCGCAAGCGCTTCGATTTGGGCATCCTGACCGTTTTTCAGTGCTGAGAGCAGAGTCACATCTTCACCTATGAACTCGCAGTTCTTGAGCTTGCCGAGAAGCTCGTGAATCTTTCCGCCCGCTGTCGGAGCCCAGGATCCGTTTTCTATAACGGCAATCTTGCGTCCCTGCAGATTGTGGTTGACTATGTCATGCAGCAGTTCTTCCATCTTTATGAAGATACCGGCATTGTATGTCGTCGTGGCAATTACGAGGTGGCTGCATCGAAAAGCCGCGGATACGACATAGCTTGAATCTGTAACAGAGCAGTCAAACATACGGACCTTGATCCCGCGTTCCATAAGTTTGCATGCAAGAATGTTCGCCGCGTTTTCCGTATGGCCGTAAACAGAGGTGTAGGCGAGGCATACACTCTTTTCCTCGGGAGTATACGTGCTCCACTTCATGTACTTGTCGAGGAAGTCGCCGAAGTGCTTTCTCCATACCGGTCCGTGCAGAGGACATACGTATTTCAAATCAAGTCCGCCGGCTTTTTTAAGAACAGCCTGAACCTGCGTGCCGTACTTGCCGACAATATTGGTATAATATCTGCGGGCCTCATCCATGTACTCTCCGAAGAAATCCACCTCGTCAGCAAACAGTGCGCCGTTAAGTGCTCCGAAAGTACCGAAGGCATCGGCCGAAAACAGTACGTTGTCTGTAAGGTCGTAACTCATCATAACTTCGGGCCAGTGCACCATGGGTGCATTTACAAAGAACAGTTCGTGACGTCCGAAGCTTTTTGTATCTCCCTCTTTTACTATTTCCACTTTACCGGAAAAATCATAACCGGGGAAATACTGTGCGAGCATATCGCTGATTTTGGAATTGCAGATGATTTTTGTTTCCGGATGCCTCAACAGAAGTGACTCGACAGTGTAAGCGTGATCCGGCTCCATGTGGTGAACCACGAGGTAATCGAGCTTTCTTCCGCCGAGCGCGAACTCGACATTTTCGAAAAATGTCTGGAAAACCGCTTTGTCAACGGTATCTAGAAGAACGGTTTTTTCGTCGAGCATAAGGTAGGAGTTGTAGGAAACGCCTTCCGGAACGCTGTAAACTCCTTCAAAGCACGCAAGGCGTCTGTCATCGGCACCTACCCAAATCAAATCGTCTAAAACCTTTCTGGTACAATGCATATTGCATTATCCTCCTTATCAGTAATAATTCTCAATAAAAGTATAGCACATTCTTTTTATTTATGATATAAAAATTATATGAAAATAAAAAATGAAAAATTGAATAAAGATTATGAAACCGCAACTGCTTTTGACAAGCTGAAAGTCGGCAAGCTCGGCGTATACTTTCAGGAGGGATTCAAGCTGCACGCAATTCCCTTTGAGGACATAGACCGCGCTTTCATCCGCATCCATGAGGTAAACGGCAAGCTTTGCTGCGGAAGCACCACATTTGCCTACTGCCGCATGGTATTTGTCAAGGACGGCAAGGAATTTGCCGATTATATCAGTGAAAACGAAAAAGCAATGGACGATGCTCTGGCAATGATTGCCGAAAATGCACCCGGTATCAGGATTGGAAAAGCAGATGATTGATTACCTAATAGTCGGCGCAGGTCTCTACGGCTCGGTATTTGCCCGTCAGATGACTGACGCGGGGAAAAAGGTTCTGGTCATTGACAAAAGGGACCACATAGCGGGCAATGCCTATACACAGCTGACCGAAGGCATAAACGTACACAAATACGGAGCACATATCTTCCACACGAATGACGATGACGTGTGGTCGTATGTCAACCGCTTTGCAAACTTCAACGGATATGTCCATACTGTAACCGCCAACTACAACGGTGAACTGTACTCCATGCCGTTCAACATGTACACATTTGAAAAGATGTGGGGCGTCAAAACCGCGGATGAAGCAAAAGCCATCATAGAAAAGCAGGCTATGTGCGCCGGTTCCGAAGACAATCTCGAAAATCACGTAATATCGATGGTCGGAACGGACATTTACGAAAAGCTCGTCAGGGGCTACACTGAAAAGCAGTGGGGACGTTCATGCAGCGAGCTCCCGTCATTTATAATCAAGCGTCTTCCTGTAAGGTTTGAATATAACGACGGATATTTCAACGCAAAGTATCAGGGCATACCGGTCGGCGGGTATACCGCAATGGTTGAAAAGATGCTGGACGGTATAGAAGTCCATCTTTCCGAGGAATTCGTCCCCGGAAAATACGATGCCGGAAAGATTGTTTATACCGGCCCCATAGATGCCTATTTTTCCGAGATTCTGGGTGCCCTTGAGTACAGAACTGTCCGTTTTGAGACGGAAACTCTCGACTGTCCGGACTTTCAGGGCTGCTCGGTTATGAACTACACCGACAGCGTTACCCCATACACAAGAATAATAGAACACAAGCATTTCGAACCCGGCAACGCTTCATTAAAAACGATTATTTCCAAAGAGTATTCGTCCGAATGGAAGCGCGGCGACGAACCGTACTATCCGGTAAATGACGAAAAGAACAGCGCACTCTATGCTAAATACAAGGAGCTGGCGGATAAAGAGCAGAACATTATATTCGGCGGACGTCTGGGTCAGTACAAATACTTTGACATGGATCAGGTTATAGCAGAAGCTTTGAAAAAAGCGGATGAAGAACTGAAAAGCACGGCTGTATAAACCAGCTGTGCTTTTCAAGTTCAATCCATAATATCAACGGATATTTTTTTGCCCTGTTTCTGGGCAACGGCCCGCATAAGAATGCGAATCTGTTTTACGATTCTTCCCTGCCGGCCTATGACCTTGCCCATATCTCCGTCGGCGACACGGACTTCAAATACCGTTTCGTCTCCGTTTTGGCGCTCGGTCACAGAAACTTCGTCTGGATTATCGACGAGATTCTGTACAATATAGGTCAATAATTCTTTCATGCCGGTGGAAACCTCAAATTACTTTTCGAGTTTCTTAATAAGACCGCGAACTGTATCGGTAGGCTGTGCGCCGTTTGCAATCCAGTACTTTACGCGCTCCATGTCAACCTTGATTTTGTCATTGTCGGCTGAGGGGTCGTATGTTCCGATTTCCTCGATGAAACGACCATCACGGGGAGAGTGAGAATCTGCAACAACTACTCTGTAGAAGGGATTCTTTTTTGCGCCGACACGGCGAAGTCTGATTTTAACCATTTTTTATATTTCCTTTCATTTGATTAACAATATTAAAAACCGAATCCGGTCGGGAATCCTCCCATACCGCCCATGGATCCGAATTTTTTCTGAAGTTTCTTCATCTTCTTGCCGGAGAACTGCTTCATCATCTGCTGCATCGATTCGTGCTGCTTCAGGACTCTGTTTACGTCCACCACGCTTGTACCGGATCCGGCAGCGATTCTCTTTTTACGGCTCGAATTTATTATCGACGGGTTTTCCCTTTCCTTCATTGTCATTGACTCAATGACAGCTTTCTGATGCGAAAGGGATTTTTCATCGATTTTTGCACCTTTGAGCGCTTTTGCGTCAAGTCCGGGAATCATGGCTGCAATGTCGCCCAAATCGCCCATGTTTCTGAGCTGTTCCATCTGTTCGAGGTAGTCGTTCAGAGTGAACTTGTTTGCCCTGAGCTTTTCGGCGGCTTCGGCCGCCTTTTTCTCGTCAAAGCTCTTCTCAGCCTTTTCAATAAGCGTAAGCATGTCACCCATGCCGAGAATTCTCGATGCCATGCGGTCCGGGTGGAAAGGTTCTATCATGTCGAGCTTTTCGCCCATGCCTGCAAATTTGATTGGTTTTCCGGTAACAGCCGTTATGGATAAAGCCGCACCGCCTCTGGCGTCACCGTCGAGTTTGGACAGAAGAATACCGGTAATACCGAGCGCATCGTCGAATGCTGTCGCCGCATTTACGGCATCCTGACCGGTCATTGCGTCGACAACCAGCATTATCTCGGTAGGCTGAGTCTCTGCCTTGATGTTTCTGAGCTCATCCATGAGCTCCTCGTCAATATGAAGACGTCCCGCCGTATCGAGAAATACTATATCGTTTCCGTGCTTTTTTGCATGGGTAATGGCTGCCTTGGCTATTTCCACGGGATTTCCCTGTCCCATCTCGAACACGGGAATTTCCAGCTGAGCGCCGACGGTTTTTAGCTGATCAATAGCTGCGGGTCTGTACACGTCACACGCCACGAGCAGCGGACACTTTCCCTGCTTTTTCATGTATCCCGCGAGCTTCGCTCCGTTGGTGGTCTTACCTGCACCCTGCAGTCCAACAAGCATTACTACGCTCGGATCCCTGGAGATATCCAGCTTCTGGTTCTCCGACCCCATAAGAGCGCACAGCTCTTCGTTCACTATCTTGATTACCTGCTGGGCCGGTGAAAGAGCTTCAAGCACTTCGCTTCCCGAAGCACGTTCGGTGACTTTTGCCGTAAATTCCTTGACAACCTTGTAGTTGACATCGGCTTCCAGAAGTGCCATTCGGACCTCGCGCATGCCTTCCTTGACATCAGCGGGGGTCAGTCTGCCCTTGCCGCGCAGGGTTTTAAATACGCTGTTTAATTTGTCTGATAGGTTTTCAAACGCCATTCAAGTTCCTGTACTTTCTTAATAAGTCCGGTCTTGTTTTCGATCTCGACAAGCTTCTCTTCAGCGTGCCGGATATTATCCCACGCCGCCTGTCTTGAAATACCCTTTTCTTCGGCTATCTCGGCGAGCGACAAATCTTCGTTATAGTAAAGATCGTAGCAGTCACGCTGCTTATCCGTCAAAAGCGCACCGTAGTAGTCAAACAACACGCTGTAATCCGAACGATCCACGATAGCGCCTCCCGTCTGTCAAGCAATTTCACTTTGCAGAGTATACAATACGTCGTCAGCACTGTCAAGTATTTTTTCTTAACAGCATTGTGTCGGCAAGGTCCTTTTTTTATCAGCTGTCTTTTATTCATTTTCCCGATATGGTATACTTTAATTACTATGAATATTATAAGAACTGAAATAATGCCGGGTATGTTTTTAAACTACCTGCACTCGTCAAAATTCAAGACCGGATGTCTTTCCATCGCTCTGCTGTCACAGCTTGACAAAGAGACCGCATCATTAAATGCGCTGACTCCCTATGTTCTGCGCAGAGGAACGACACACTATCCGGATATGGAAGCTATTTCCAACAAGCTCGATGAAATGTTCGGCGCCACAATAGACCCCATAGTACGGCGTACGGGCGAAATCCAGAGTGTCGGATTCTACTCCTCTTTTCCGGAAAACTCGTTTCTTCCCGAGGGAAGCAATATCATAGGCGACGTCATTTCTCTCGTATCCGAGATGCTGCTCAACCCCGTTACCCGGGGCGGACTTCTCAAAGAGTCGTATGTCGATTCCGAAAAGAAAAAGCTTGCGGATATAATCAGAAGCCGCATTAACGAAAAGCGGAGCTACTCTGTTACAAGATGCGCCGAGGAAATGTGTTCCTTCGAGGCGTACTCCGTAGGCCGCTTCGGTAGCGCCGAGGACTGCGAAAGCATCAACTACAAAAAGCTTACCAAGCAGTACCATAATCTGTTAAGCGAATGTCCCGTCGAAATATTCTATTGCGGCAACGAAAAGCTCGGTACCGTATCAGGTCTGTTAAGCGATGCATTTTCGGTAATGCCGAGAGGAACCATCAATTATGACATGGGTACGGATATCCGTATCAATACCGTCGAGGAGCAGCCGAGATACTGCGAGGAGAACCTTGACGTAACTCAGGGCAAACTGGTTCTGGGATACAGACTCGGTGAAATCATGGATGATCTTGACAGGCCATCTCTCATGGTATTCAACGCCGTGTTCGGTTCTGGCGTCACATCCAAGCTCTTTATGAACGTGCGCGAGAAGCTTTCCCTCTGCTACTATGCAAGTTCCGTCATCGACCGTATAAAAGGCATAATGCTCGTTGCTTCGGGTATCGACTTCTGCAACTATGAAGTTGCCAAGGATGAAATCATCCATCAGCTCGAGGACGTCAAGTGCGGCAACATCACCGACGACGAACTCATGTATGCCAAACGCGGAATCATTTCCGACCTCAATGCCCTGAACGACAACCCGTACGACCTTGAATCGTTCTATTTCTCCAATATTCTTGAGGGTTCGGATTATTCCCCCGACGATTTGAAGGCACTTGTGGAAACCGTAACGAAAGAGGACGTTGAAGCCGTTGCCGGTTCAGTTGCTCTTGACCTTATCTACTTTTTGAGGAATGAGACAGATGCAGAAGATTGAATACAAGAAAATAGGTGAAACGCTCTATGAAGGCGAACTCGAGAACGGTCTTCGCATAAGAGTTATTCCAAAGAGCGGTTTTTCATCCTTCTATGCCGTATTCGGAACGAAATACGGCGGAGCGATGCGCAAATTTGAAATTGACGGCCAAACCGTGGATACCCCCGCGGGAGTCGCCCATTTTCTCGAACACAAGATGTTCGATCTGCCTAACGGGGACAATGCTCTGAGCATTTTATCCGCAAACGGGGCAGATCCCAACGCATTCACCTCCTCGGGTGTGACTTTCTATTTTTTCAAATGCACGGAATCGTTCGAGGATAACCTGCGAATGCTCCTGCACTTTGTTTCAACTCCCTATTTCACTCCCGAAACCGTGGAAAAGGAGCAGGGCATCATAGGCCAGGAGATACAGATGGGCGAAGACAGTCCCGGAAGCGTAATATATTACAATCTCCTCGGTCTTCTTTACGACCACCATCCCATTAGGGACAAGATTGCCGGTTCTATAGAAAGTATATCCGAGATAACGGACAAAACGCTGTACGACTGTCACAAGGTGTTCTACGCCCCTTCGAATATGGTACTGTGCATTGAGGGAGATGTCGATCCCGAGGCCATTTTCGCAATTGCCTCCGAGGAACTTCCCAAGGAAAAGCGCAGCATTCCCCATGCGGATTTCGGCGAGAAGGAATCGCTTATGCCCGCAGGCAGGGAAAAGACGGTTGAAATGGCCGTGTCGGCACCGCTCTTCTACATCGGTGCAAAGCTTAATCCCGATGCCGAGATAAAAGAACGTCTCACCGGAAATCTTGCTTTGAGACTGCTGCTCGGGTCTTCCTCGCCTTTCTATTCCCGTCTTTACTCCGAGGGTCTTCTCAACCGCGACTTTGATTCCGAGCTTGATTTTTCCGCCGGTACCGGCACTGTCATAATCGGCGGTGAAAGCAGCGACCCCATGAAAGTCTATGAAGAACTTAATCTGGAGGTCGAACGGGTACTCTCGGAAGGTTTCGATGATGCTTATTTCTCTCGTTCCCTGAAAGCTTCAATCGGCGGCAAACTCAGGCTTTTGGAAGACTTCGAAGAAGTGTGCGTATCGTTTGCATTTGCACTGCTCGACGGATATAATTTCTTTGATTCGTTTGACCTTGTCAACAGCATAACCAAGGAAGACTGCATCGGCTGGATAAGGGAAAACCTTGCAAAGGACCGTCTTGCAATTTCAATAATCAATCCTCTGAAGGAAAAATAATGGATACTATTCAAAGATCAAGTTCTATTTCTTTTCCGTTCCTCGGTGACTGGAGCATAAACCCTCCGTCATATTTCACCATTCTCGGAAAAGACATCTATTTCTACGGTGTCATCGTAGCCGCAGCATTTATTTTCGGTATCATCTACTGCTACAGAAATGCGAAAAAAGTCAATCTTACGGAAGACGACTTTTCGGATATTTTCATTTGGATGATTCCTATGAGCATCATCGGCGCCAGACTGTATTTTGTGGCGTTCAACCTGAAGTATTATATCGCACATCCAGGTGAAATAGTTGCCGTCTGGAACGGCGGACTTGCCATATACGGCGGTATCATTCTTGCGATTCTTGTTATTTTTATTATCTGCAGGAAGAAAAAGATTTCTTTCCTGTCAGCGCTGGATCTGTTGTTTGCAGCCTGCATAATCGGCCAGTGCATCGGGCGTTGGGGCAACTTCATGAACCGCGAGGCTTTCGGTTGCGAGACCGACGTGTTCTGCAAGATGGGACTTACCTCCCCGGACGGCACCACAATATACGTCCATCCGACCTTTCTGTATGAAAGCCTGTGGAATCTGATCGGTTTTTTCCTGCTCAACTGCGTAATCCAGAAGGGGCGCAAATACAACGGTGAAGTCGCTCTGCTGTATTTTGCCTGGTACGGTTTCGGGCGCTTTTTCATAGAAGGTCTTCGCACGGACAGCCTGTATATAGGCGACACCGGAATCCGTGTCTCACAGGCTTTATCTCTGGTACTCGTAATATTTGCATCGGTAATGCTGTTTATTAACCACCGCAGACTCAAAAACTCGAACATGGAGGAAAAACAAAATGGCTGATTACAAGGATATACTCTCGGATCTTTTCGGAGCAGTTGCCGACAAGGTGAAAGAGGCCACAAAAGGCACGGAAGTGGAAGCTCTGTACGAAGACGGCAAGGAGTTTGCCAGAGGCGCCGGCAATCTTGCAAAAACCAAGCTGGCACTTTCATCCGATCAGGATGAACTCCGCCGCACGTATCTTGAAATAGGCAAACTATATTACGAAGAAGCCCGCGACAATCCCGACGAGTATTTTGCACCTCTATTCAATAAAATAGAAGAACTCAACAAAAGCATCGCCGAAAAGCAGGCCGCTGTTGCCGAGCTTAAGAAATCTCTTGTCCCCCCGAAAATTGATGAGGCAGTTGATCCTCTGGAAGTAAGCGACGTGGAGGATAATGACGGAGAAAAACCCGAAGTGATTGAATTCGGAAAAAAACAATAATACTGTGGAACAGCTCGAGCCGCTTCGCCAGGTTGAAAACCAGTGAAGCGGCTCTTGTGTTATCTTACGAAAATCAGTAATTAATCTTAAATAAGAGTGGATGCCGGAACGTCAAGCACCACGTCGCTCATGGCGAAGCTTGAGCATGGATGAATGTAGTCGAACTCAATATCGGCGGCACGTCTTCCGTCCGTCTTTTCGGGAACATAGACTTTACCAGAAACGAGTTTCGAACGGCACCATCCGCATTCACCGCTGCGGCAGCGTGAAGGAGCGGCTATTCCGGCTCTTTCTATTGCCACCAGCAGAGGCTCGTCTGCAGATGCGTCAATAGTGTACTCCTTGCCGCACTGCTTAACAGTCAGCTTGAAGGTCTTGCCCTTGATATCTGCGGGATAGTCAGGCTGATTCCAGGGATCCTTAATCATTCCGAACAGCTCTCTGCGGACGAACTTGGGTCTGAGATTCAGCTTTTCTATTTCCTTGTCGAGGAAGTTGTACATTGCCTGCGGGCCGCACATGAATATGCTGTACTCGTCTCCGCCGTATTTCTTGATAAGGTCGGCAGTTATGAAGCCGTGCTCGTATCCTTCCTTTTCCTCGTCGGAGAGAACATGTACGACATGGACCTTGTCACACGCGGCACATACTTCGTCAAGTTCCTTCTTGTAGACTATACCGTCCTCGGTTCTGGAACCGTAGAGAATTGTCAGGTCAAAGTCCTCGTGCCCGTCACGGATGGCATATGCCATGCCCATGAACGGTGTGATACCGGAGCCGCCAGCAAGGGCAACCACCTTTTTGGCATCGCGGAGTCTCTCATAGTAAAGATGACCCTGCGGTCCGGAGATAATCACCTTGTCTCCCGCTTTCCAGTTGTCCTGGATATACGGGCTGACAAATCCGGCGTCATCACGTTTAACCGTAATGTTGTATATGCCGTCCTTTGCCCAGTCCGGTGATGAGCAAAGCGAATATGAACGTGTAGTGACGGTATTTCCGATGGGGACGCTGATACTAATGTACTGGCCAGCTCTGAAAGGTGCAAGCGCTTTTCCGTCCTCGGTTTTGAATACTATCGTCTTTGCATCCGAGCCGTTGTCGCGTATTTCTGATATTACGACGTTCTGGCTTGCGGGATGTCTTTCTTTTGCCTTCTCGTTGGTAGTGAGGGTTTTGGGCAAGGGAGTAGCCGGGAATGACTCTATTGCCGCGTCGCGTTTTTTAGGCATGTTCTTGAACTTTAGCATGTCAAAAGCGCCAATAACACCAACTTTGTAGTTACAATTTGCCGCCATAACTCATTCCTCCTCTTCCTTCATTTCAGCAAGCGTCTTTCTTGCAAGCGTGTTGCCAGAGAATATTGCGGAGTTGTATCCGTCTCCGCGTATCGATGCAGCACCTACAAACTTCAGACCCTTTACGGGGAATTCCGTTCCCATCATCATCATTCTGGGCATCATGGAATCCCAGTCCTTAAGTTCAAAGCCGTATGCGGCACCCTGAGGCACATTGACATAGTTGCACATCGTCCACGGAGTAGCTATTTCTATCTCCTCGATATACGGTGTAACGACAATACCAGTTCTTTCCTCAAAGAGCTTGATCATCTTCTCGGCATAATCCGTCTTTGTCTTTACGTAGTCTTCCTGAGAAACGTTCGCCCAGTCATCATCCATAAATGTGGAAGTAAGCGATACAACGCAGGTGCCTTCAGGCGAGAAGTGGGGATTAACTACATTGTAGCAGACCATAACCTGGTTGCGGTTTGTGGACAGCTTCTTGCCGTCTTCATATTCCTTGACGGTATCGGCGGAAGTCGGAATGAATATGGTGTAGTCCTTGATTCCGAGTTCCTCGGCCGTCTTGTCAAGGCCCATATATATGACGAACATTCTGGCGCTGTAGGTTCTTCCGTTTCCGAGTTTTACCATGCGCTCCGGAACAACCTCTGGCGGGCACATCGTGGCATAAACCATGTTCTGGTTCATGTTGCAGAGGATATGCTTTGTTTCGACATTGCCGCATGTGGTCTCAAGACCGCAGACAGCATTGTCGTCATCAAAAAGAATCTTTGTTGCGGTGCAGTTCATCCATACTTCCCCGCCGAATGAGCGGAAGCGCTCAAGCATTCCCGTCGTCAGCTCGTTGCTGGTCTTGTCGGGAATCCATGCCCCGTGGTTGACATAGAGCCACAGCATGTTGACATACTGCAGGAATGAAAGATGATCAGCGTCAACTCCGAGATATCCCCAGTAGGTGTTGAGTATGTCCTGAGCGAGTTTTGGCATCTTCATTGCCTTGAAAACCTTGCTTACGCTGTAGCTTCCGAGTCTGAGGAAGTTCGGAAAATGCTCCTGCATGTAAGCGGGGTCGGTTTTTCCGTTTACGCTCAGGGAGTAGTCTCCCGCCTCGTGAAATTCCGTGCCGATATCAAAAAGGTCCTGTACCTTCTGTCTGCAGCCCGGAACCAGTCTTTCCATCTCGTTCACGAAGTTCTCCACTCCGCATGGAAGTGTGGCGTCAATATGGGTCTTACCGTCGGATGCGGTTGTTATTACGCGGAAATTATCCGGGACCTGGTGCCATGGGATTTCAAGCCCGAAATCCTTCTCAACAGTCTGACGGCACCCTCCTGGATTTTCGCTTGTGCCCCATTCGCAAATCTCGTGCAGCGCCGTTTCAAATTCAAAACGGCCTCTTTTGAAGCTGGATGCACAACCGCCTGGCAGATTATGGCGTTCAACAAGGAGGGTCTTCTTTCCCTCAAGCGCCATACGGCATGCAGCCGCCAGTCCTCCGTTGCCGGCGCCTATTACGACAGCATCGTATTTTGGCATATTTTATCCTCCTGACTTAAATATTACGTGGCATTACCACATTGTTAACGTTAATATATTATTCTCTGTGCACCAAATAATCCAATATTTGTTCGTAATGTCAGAAAAATTCTATTTTTTATAGCATTATTACCCTTGACAGTTGTTTACCATGACAATAAAATAGCACTTGTGGCTGTTGGTATTACCACAAGCATATATCTGAGGTGTTTAAAATGGGTTTTTCAAAAATAAGTGCGGTTTCCCTTACCGATCTTTGTATTCAGCAGATAGAGAACATGATTCTCTCCGGTGAGCTGTCCATAGGCGAAAAGCTGCCCACTGAAAGAGACCTGAGCGCAAAGATGGGTGTTTCCAGACCTGTAATTGCATCCTGCCTTGTCGAGCTTGAAAAGCTTGGTTTCGTCGATGTCGTCCCCAGGCAGGGAGTGTATGTGTGCGATTACAGACGAAAGGGCTCTATAGAGACTCTGGAGGCTATTATGCGATATAACAACGGTGCGATGCGCCAGGGCGAGGTTAAATCGCTTCTGGAAATTCGCGACGCCTGCGAAGCCCTGTGTCTTAAGCTTGTTCTCGGCAGCAACAGTTCGGAAGAGATTGAAAAAGTACTCTCCCCTATTCTTGACTCTCTTGGAAGTACAGACGACTGCGATGTGGCCTCCGAGGCGGTTTTCCGGTTCTATCATGAACTTGCGGTTATGTCCGGCAATGCCATATTGCCTCTTCTGTACTATTCTTTTCGGGAACAGGGCAAGTATCTCTGGTTCATCTACTGCAAAAGAAACGGCATAAGAAAAATGTACGACCTGAAGCTTGAATTGTTCCAGGCGCTGGTAAACGGTGATCTTGATTCCTGCCTTGAGCAGACCCACACCATTTTGCAGGCGGCAATCAAGGAACTCAGCTTCTATGTTGCCAACTGAATGCCGTCAGTATCTGAAAAGAGCGTTTCCCACATTTTTGAGGAAACGCTCTTTTATTTCTGTACTTATTATTATATTCCCGCTTTGCCCGTAAGATACCTTCTGAGCATATCGTATGC
>R27__coassemble_437_pt1 | contig 27364 bp, 23 predicted proteins | sample R27__metabat2_low_PE_023 | metagenome-assembled genome bin R27
ATTATGAATGTACTGATTATTATCGGAAAAATTCTATTATATGTCATAGGCATATTTATCGGACTGCATTTACTGTTTGCGCTGACGCTGTTCATCGTATCGCTGACAGTGGATGATACCAAGCCCATAAAATCACAGAGCAGAATCTGCCGGAAGCTTTGCGTCGCTTTCTGCAGATGGGCCTGCGGGCTTCCGTGCGTCCGGGTTCATGTTTCGGGAAGGGAACTGATTCCGACGGACAGAAGATTTCTGTTCGTGTCAAATCACAGGGGATATTATGATCCTCTTTCCGTGACCAGCGCACTATCAGAATACAACATTTCCTTCCTTTCAAAGCCGGGCAACATGAAAATACCGGTACTCGGCAAACTTGCCTACGGTGCGGGATTTCTGCCGCTGAACCGTGAGAACAACCGGGAGGCTCTCAAGACTATTCTGCAGGCAACGTCATATATGGAAAACGACTTCTGCTCGATGGGCATTTACCCCGAGGGAACCAGAAACCCGAGAGATACGCTGCTTCCGTTTCACGCGGGTTCCTTCAAGCTGGCACAGAAGGCAAAAGCCCCTGTCGTAATAGCGTCGACAAGGAACGCGGATATAGTTTTCAAAAATCTTTTCAGGCGGCCCACGGACATATACATCGACATACTTGAGGTAATCCCCGCCGAGAAGGTGCTTGAGATGAGCACGCAGGAACTGGCGGATTATTCTAGAAATCTGATTGAGGAGCATATTAATGGCAAACGGTAAAAAAGCACTCGTGACGGGAGCATCAAGAGGAATAGGGGCGGCTGTCGCCAGAGCGCTGGCAAAAGAAGGTTATGATGTTACGGTCAACTACATCGAGCAGACCGAAAAGGCTGAGCAGGTTGCAGCCGAAATCGGCGGCAGAGCTTACCAGTGCGATGTCGCGGATGCCGACAAGGTCACAAAAATGGTGGAAGACTGCGGACCGTTCGACCTTCTTGTAAACAATGCGGGAATCGGCGAGCAGATTCAGTTTCAGGACATCACGAAAGAAAAGTGGAACAGGATGTTTGATGTGAATCTCGGCGGCTGCTTCAACTGCATCCAGGCCGTTCTTCCGTATATGCTGCATAACCATGAAGGCTGCATTATCAATATCAGTTCCATATGGGGAAGCCACGGGGCATCGTGCGAAGTCGCCTATTCATCGACAAAGCACGCCATAATCGGCCTGACGAGGTCTCTGGCCGCGGAACTGGCACAAAGCGGAATCAGAGTCAACTGCGTGGCACCCGGAGTGATAGATACGGATATGGTTAAAGTGCTCGGGCAGGAAACCCTGGACATGCTTGCAGACGAAATACCGCTCGGAAGGCTCGGCAGAGCCGAGGAGATAGCCGATACGGTTGTCCATCTTGCGAACGCAACTTATACGACCGGACAGGTGTTCGGAGTTGACGGCGGATTTATTATCTGAGGAGAGTTATTACTATGAGAATGGCGGATTTAATAGCAAAGAAAAGAGACTGGTATACTCTTACAAAAGAAGAAATCTACTACATGGTAAACGAGTACGTGGCTGGAACGATTCCCGACTATCAGATGTCCGCCATGTGCATGGCCATACTTCTAAACGGAATGGACGACGAGGAGATACTGAATCTCACCATGGCAATGACGGATTCTGGAGAGAAGATAGACCTCTCGGCAATCGACGGAGTAAAGGCCGACAAGCACTCCACGGGCGGCGTGGGAGACAAGACCAGCCTGGTGCTGTGTCCGATGGTTTCCTCATGCGGATTGAAGATAGCCAAAATGTCCGGAAGGGGACTCGGCCATACGGGAGGCACCCTCGATAAGCTTGAAAGCTTCGAAGGTTTTAACTGCTTTATCAGCGACGAGGAATTTGTCAACAACGTAAACAAGAACGGAATATGCATAGCGGGACAGACGGCGGATATCGACCCAGCCGACAAGAAACTGTATGCACTGAGAGATGTTACCGGTACGGTCCCGTCCATCGCACTGATAGTAAGCTCGATTATGTCGAAGAAACTCGCGGCTGGAGCCGATGTAATAGTTCTTGATGTAAAGTGCGGCGACGGCAGTTTCATGAAGGAAATAGGCGCGGCTAATGAACTGGCAAGAAAGATGATTACCATAGGAAACAATGCCGGAAGAAAGTGCGCTGCAGTCATAACTGATATGGACCAGCCGCTCGGATATGCCGTGGGAAATGCGCTTGAGGTAAAAGAGGCCATTTCCGTTCTTAAGGGAGATATGCAGGGCGATTTGCTTGACCTCTGCCTTACGATAGGCAGCAAGATGCTTATTCTCGGCGGTATTGCAAAAGACGAATCCGAGGCCGGAATAATGCTTATGAAATCCATCTCTAGCGGTGCGGCACTCAATAAGCTCGCGGATATGGTTGAAGCCCAGGGAGGAAACAGGCAGGCGGTTTACGATGTTTCACTGCTGCCGTCGGCAAAATACAAGGTGGATGTGATATCCAGTATTTCCGGCTATGTGAAACAGATAAAGGCGGAGGAAATCGGGCTTATCTCCATGGGACTCGGAGGAGGCCGCGCGACAAAGGATGATGAGATAGACCTCTCCGTCGGTATCGTGCTCAACAAGAAAGTCGGTGACTATATTAACACCGGTGATGTGATTGCAACCGTACATGCTTCTTCCAAGGATGCGGCCGATGACGCGTGCAATAAGATTGTCAGCTGTTATTCCCTGACGGGAAACCCGGTTGAAAGACCTCCCTTTATCAAAGCAACTCTCGGCTGAGATAAACGTTATATAAAAAAACACCCGGCTGGTATTACTGATCGTGAAAATCAGATACCAGCCGGATTTCTATTATTTGTTTTGTTTCAGTTAATGCCGTGGGATTTTACATACTGCATAACAATTCCGAGGCCCTGGGTGTTGAGAGACTTGCCGTTGGCTTCGGCATAGGAGGCTCTGAGACCGCCTGAACCGTCGCCGAGATTTTCGGAAACATCCAGGTAATATGCGCCGGTGTCGCGGCATACGAGCTGAACATAGTCGTTGCCGTCGGACATTACGGTAATATTCAGACCGTCAGGTCCTGAGTAGGATTCCGTGACGGAGCACAGACCCATACATACGATTATGGTATCGGGGGAAGCATTACGGATATTCTCGATAAGCGTATCGTATTGACGGATAAAGGTGTCTTTGTCGACATTTGTAAGTCCGTCCGTCCCTATACCTATGTACAGAACTCTGGGCTTGGCTATCATCGCTGCATCAACGGGGGATATTTCGCTTCCGTCATTCGGGAATTTTATGAGTGCCTCATTGACTGAACCGATGGGCATGCTCCCTGACTGGGTACCCCAGACCTGATTTGTGCCAATTAAGGATTTTGTACGAAGACCTATAAAAGTGCTGTCTATCAGGAACTTGATTGAATCGTCGGAAAGATAACTCTCGTTTGCGGCCTCTCCGAGGTCGGTGAGCGTCTTGAGTTCACCGCGCTCGTTACCCAGACTGTTATTGGATGTGCCCATGAATTCGTCGCCGATAATTTCGTCATTTTTGCCTGACGCCATTTCGGACGGACCCAGAGTCAGCGAAAACTCCGATTTGGCACCGTTGTACTGCTGGAACATCGTATAGAGTATGCCGAACAGTACGGCGACGATGCATACGATGATAAGCAGAACCCATATTATGTTTTTTACCGTTGTTAAGCGGTCACCCATTTAAAATTAACTGAGGATTATTCCTCTTCAGCGTTGGCCTTGGATTCGGCGATAACCTTATCCTGAACGTTTGCAGGAGCTTCCTGGTAACGAACGAATTTGCAGGTGAATGTTCCGGCACCCTGAGTCATGGAGCGCAGGTCGATGGTGTAGGTGCCCATTTCAGCCATGGGAACTTCAGCTTCGATGGTTGTCATTCCGTCTTCAGCGGGCATGGAACCCATCATTGTTCCGCGGCGCTTTGAGTTGATGTCTCCGATGATGGCACCCTGATACTCATCGGGAATAGTAACGAACAGCTGTCCGATAGGCTCGAGAATAATCGGCTTTGCATTGGGAATTCCTTCCTGGTATGCAAGTCTTGCTGCGGTCTGGAATGCCATATCGTTGGAGTCGACGGGGTGGTAGGAACCGTCGTAAAGCGTGGCCTTGAGGCCTACGAGGGGATAACCTGCGAGGACACCCTTGACAACTGCGTTTCTAAGTCCCTTTTCAACTGAGGGGAAGAAGTTTTTCGGAACAGCGCCGCCGAAGACTTCCTCTGCGAATATCATTTCATCCTGCTCTTCCTGAGGCTCGAAGCGAATCCAAACATCACCGAACTGGCCGGAACCGCCGGACTGCTTCTTGTGACGGCCGTGAGCTTCAACCTTGGAGCGGATCTTCTCGCGGTATGCGACCTTTGCGGGGATGAGCTCGGTCTCGACATTGTAGAGATTCTTGAGCTTGTTTGTAAGAACGCCGATCTGGATATCGCCGGTACCGAAGATAACCATCTGGTGTGTTTCGGGATTGTTTACAACGTTGAAGGAAACATCTTCCTCGTTGAGCTTTGTAAGACCGGCAGCGACCTTGTCGTCCTGACCCTTCGTCTTGGGGGTGATGGCCATGGAGTACATCGGTTCGGGTATATCAATGACGATAGCTTCGACATCTTCCTTGGAATCGGTGAGAACGTCGCCTGTTTTCCAGTCCATCTTGCCGACAGCGACTATGTCGCCGCAGCATGCATCGTTGACTTCGCTTGTCTTTTTGCCGCACATCGAGTAGAGACGGCCGAGTTTATCGTTAGAGGATGTTCTCTGGTTGCGGAGGCTCATGCCGCTTGCCAGGCTTCCGGATACAACCTTGACAAGGCTGAATTTACCGAATTTGTCGGAAATGGTTTTGAAGACGAATGCGGATACGGGGGAAGCGGAAACTTCGGGAGCGGGGCAGTAGTCCGCAATACCCTGAAGTATGGCTTCGGTACCGACATTGGTCATGGCATCGGAAGCAAATACGGGAACGACACTGCGGTCTGCGACGCCGGCCTTAAGTCCGGCAACGATATCTGCATCGGAAAGTTCCATGGTCTCGAAGAACTTCTCCATGAGCTCCTCGGTTGCGCCTGCAGCTGCTTCCATAAGTTCTGCACGGAGGTCTTCGACCTTGCCTGCATCCGCTGCGGGGATTGCGACCTTCTCGGTCTTGTTTCCGTTGGAAACGAAGCATGCGTTATGAACGAGGTCAATAACACCTTTGCCGTCGCTTGTGGGAATGGTTACGGGGCATACGATGCTGCCGTACTTTGCCTTGAGAGAATCGAGAACGGCGAAGAAATCACCGTGCTCCTCGTTGCACTTCGTAATGGCAAACATAACGGCTTTCTTTGCATTCTTGATGTATTTCCAGCTGCGCTCCGCGCCGACGGTAAGTCCGTCCTTGGCGGAACATGCGATGATACCGCACTCCGCTACACTGATTGCGCAAAGGGCGTCACCGACGAAATCGAAAAAGCCGGGGCAGTCAAGAATGTTGATTTTGCAGTTCGCAAAGGAGATAGGAGCAACTGCAAGAGAAATGGATATCTGGCGGGCGACTTCTTCGGGGTCGGAGTCACATACTGTGTTGCCGTCAGCTACTTTTCCCATACGGTCAACAGCCTTTGTGCAGTAGAGCATGCTCTCAACAAGGCTTGTCTTTCCGCTGTTTCCGTGTCCCATAAGGGCGATGTTGCGAATGTTTTTGCTTTCCATAAAACGTCCTCTTTCTATGTACTATTATTATTTTTAATCAAGCTTTGTAATTATACAATATTTGAGTTATAATCGCAATATGAAAAAATTCGCAATAGTCAGCTTTATACTGCTTCTTTGTCTGCTCGCCGCGGGTTGCGGAAAAAAGAAAAAGGATACCGTTCACTATGAAGTCGTCAACGGTCAGGTGATCGAGGTCCATTCAAACGGGAGCGGCTCGTCGTCGGGTGCCGCGGCAGCGTCCCAGGGACCTTCGCAGAGTGCTTCTAACCAGGATGAGGATATCATCATGGGAGGTATCGGAAACCAGAATTTCAAACCGGGCGAGTATAATATGGCACCCGTATCCGACGGGGTTGCCATGGACTTTGCGGACGAGGAATACAATTCCATTTCCAAGGCCGACAACTCGACGATTGAAAGACTCAAGCAGACGATGAAAACCGCCTCCGACGCATGCCGCGAGACCTATGCGAATGCGGACAAGGGCGAGGGTATCAACGTAACGCTGTCAAACGCCACCGTCGCGCAGATGGTTGCGGATATAGGAAATGCGGGAATCAGCTGCATCGACTATCTCGGAGAGTGCAACATGCAGTCCTACGAGCAGCTTGACGAGTTCGGAAAGAGCATTTACCTGACAAGCGGTCTTATTACCGGGACGTATGTCATTGTATACCAGGACGGGCACCTCACGGGCTTCAATCTTGTGCGCGAATCCGGAAACTGGCATCTTATCGCCATTTCGGGCGAATGGGAAAAGGACAACTCGTTCAGGACTTTCTCGGAGGGACGCTACTCGGTCGGCGGAGTAAGCTATACCAACAGGGGCTGGCTTATTTACAGCCGCAACACCTCCGACTTTGACGACAACCAGAAAAAGAACACCGACGCATACACGATGGTCAAGGTGCTGCCGCTTGATGCGACGGCCAGAACTCTTTGCAGAACTTACATCAAGCCTATCGGCTATCTTGAAAACAACCTCTTTACGACCACATGGTCGACCGCAAATATGGGCCCGATAGATTTCAACAGCCTGTATGCATATCTTTTCGGCATGTATCACGGGACGGAGATGCTTTCAAGCTACAATGTCAGAAACTATTACAAGTCATACGCGGGGACAAGGCTGTATGTCGTACCGACTGACAGCTTCGAAACCGTTGTGCAGAATTACTTCGACATCGACTCGTCGACGCTGAAGAACATCTCAGACTACAGCTACAGTGCGGGCGGATATTTCTTCCTGGGCTACAACAGAGATTACTATTCCGTCATCCCGAGAACACCGGATCCGGAAATAGTATCCTATACCTACAATTCCGACGGCTCCATAACAATGGTGGTTGATGCGGTAAACAAGTGGTACGCCACGGACAGCGCTTTCGAGCACGTACTGACGGTGATGCCAACGAAGAGAGGATTCAAGTATATTTCAAACCAGCTTGTCGAAAGCGAAGACAATATTCTGCCGGACCAGAAACTATCCGAACTGCTAGACGTGGAGAAAAAGAAACTTGGATAATATTACATCGAGAAAAAATGAATACATCAGATACCTTAAGAACTACAGCGGGGAGGATCTCCTGTGCTGCGGAATGAAGATGCTCGAAGAAGCCATAAAATCTGGCGCGGAGATTACGGGTATCCTGTGGAAAGGCAGTGCGCAGACTACGGTTGACTGTGAAAGACAGTATACGGCGCCTGCCGATCTTTTTGACTATGCCTGTCCCCTTAAAAACTCCCCGGGACCGATGTTCACGGCAAGACCGGACAGCGCGAAGTTCGAAAGGGAAATAAGAAACGCAATAATACTCGAAAACGTTCAGGACCCGGGAAATGTCGGTACCGTTATACGTACAGCAAACGCCCTGAATATAGACTGCGTATATCTTGTAGGGGACTGCGCAAGTTTACATAACATAAAAACTGTAAGCGCAAGCATGGGGGCTGTGTTCTATCAGAAAGTGCTTGTAAACCAGCTGCCCGACCTGCCCATATACGGCGCTGCTCTTTCACATAATTCAGTTAACATAACAAATACAAAGCTTTGCAACTGCGCGGTTGCGATAGGCAGCGAGGGGCACGGACTGAGCGGGGAAATGCTTGAAAAATGCGACAAGGAAATTATTATCCCCATGTCCGAACGCGCCGAGTCGCTCAATGCCGCGGTTGCGGCGTCGATTCTCATGTGGGAGATGGCGAAAAATTCCGGTATTTTATGAAAAAATGTTGACAACTGAAAAACTCATGGTTATATTCCATTACTGTATTAAGAATTCGGTATTTTAAATGCCGGGAATCAAAAAAGGAGCATTTTCACTTTTATGGAAGAGAAGAAAAAGAGTAGCAAGGCAACATCGAAATCAAATGAAAAGAAGCCGGCCGCAGCAAAGAAGTCCGGCGGTTCTGCAAAAAGCCGCGGCGCATCGGCCGGAGATTCCAAGAATCTGGTAATAGTCGAGTCTCCCGCAAAAGCGAAGACCATTGAGAAATATCTTGGCAAGGGATATACGGTCAAGGCATCCATGGGACATCTGCGTGATCTTCCCAAGAGCACGATGGGAATAGACATGGATACTTTCGAACCCAGATATATCCAGGTACGCGAACGTTCCCAGCTTATCAAGGAACTCAAGTCCATGTCCAAGAAGGCCGACACCGTTTTTCTCGCAACGGACCCTGACCGCGAGGGAGAAGCCATATCCTGGCACCTGAAGGAACTGCTCAGCCTTCCGGACGAGAAAGCTAAACGTGTCACTTTTAACGAAATTACAAAAAACGTCGTTGTCGACGGAATCAAGAATCCCAGAGAGATAGACCTCGACCTCGTAGATGCGCAGCAGGCGAGGCGCGTGCTTGACAGAATAGTCGGCTACGAACTGAGCCCCATGCTCTGGAGGACAATAAAATACGGCCTTTCGGCAGGCAGAGTCCAGTCTGTCGCTATGCGTATGGTATGCGACCGCGAAGAGGAAATAAGATCCTTCTCAAAGGAAGAGTACTGGCTTCTTGACGCATATCTCAAATCAGCTGACAACTGCAGTTTCGTCGCGCGCTATTTCGGCAGAAAGGGCGATGAAAAGAAGCAGACTCTCCATTCGGCGGACGAAGTCAATGCAATAGTCGCACAGACCGAGGGCAAACCGTTCACCGTAAGCGGCGTCAAGCGCAGCGAAAAGACGAAGAGCCCGACGGCCCCGTTTATTACATCGACGCTTCAGCAGGAGGCTTCGAGACGTCTCAACATGACACCGAGGCGCACGATGATGATAGCCCAGCAGCTCTACGAAGGTGTCGAACTCAAGGAACTCGGGACCACCGGTCTTATTACATACATGAGAACGGACTCCCTGCGTATTTCCAACGAGGCGCTTGCGGCAACCGGAGAATACATCGTTTCGCGCTACGGAGAGGAATACTATAACGGTAAACCCCGCACGTTCCGCACAAAATCCGGAGCACAGGATGCTCACGAAGCAATCAGGCCGACGGACGTAAAGCTTGCTCCGAAGGTAATCAAGAACGATCTTACCAAAGACCAGTATTCCCTCTACAAACTCATCTGGGAGCGCTTTACCGCTTCCCAGATGGCAAACGCGGTCTATGATGCGGTGACCGTGGACGTCGAGAGCGAGGGATATGTATTCCGCGCCAACTGCTCGGAAATAAAGTTCAAGGGTTATACGGTTCTGTACGAAGAGGCAAAGGACGAGGAGTCTGACGAGCCGGACAATCCGCTTCCGAATGTCAATCCCGGCGAGACCGTAAAGCTTGAAAAACTGGTATCCGACCAGCAGTTCACGCAGCCGCCTTCAAGATACACGGAGGCTACGCTTATCCGTGCTATGGAGGAAAAAGGCATTGGACGCCCCTCAACATATGCGACAACAGTTACGACAATTTCCTCGCACGATTATGTCACAAAAGAGGGAAGATACCTCATGCCAACTCCTCTTGGCGAGACCGTAAACACGTTTTTGAAAGAGCACTTTGAAGACATAGTCGATCTCGGCTTTACGAGCAGCATGGAAGAAAAGCTCGACAAGATAGAGCTCGGCAATACTGAGTGGAAATCCGTAATCAAGGAATTCTATGACGGATTCGAGGGCGAAATGAAAACCGCGACCCAGGCAACCGAAGGCGTCAAAATCAAGGTCCCGGACATTGAGACCGATGAGATCTGCGACGAGTGCGGAGCAAGAATGGTAAAGAAAAAAGGCAGATTCGGATATTTCCTCGCATGCCCGAATTTCCCGGAATGCACGTTTACCAAGCCCCTTATTATCGAAATGCCGGGCAAATGCCCGAAATGCGGCGGAAAGATTCTCAAGCGCAACTCGAAGAACGGCAATGCCTATTATGCATGTGAGGACAACAAGGCAGACTGCTCGTTCCGCGTAAGCGAGAAGCCCGAGAGCGACGTCTGCCCGAAGTGCGGCAAAAAGGTGATGGAATTCACAGATTCCGACGGCAAGACCTATTATGCCTGCCAGGACAATGCTGTAAAGAAATGCGACTTTATAACATGGGATGTCCCGACCAAGGATTTCTGCCCGAAGTGCGGAAAGACTCTCTTCAAGAGAAGCGGCAGAGGACAGAACAAGACCTTCTGCGAAAATCCACAGTGCACGGCTTTTGTGCCCCTGGAAAACCGCGGATACAAGACAAAGAGTAAATAATTATGTTAACCGTTGTCGGGGCCGGTCTCGCCGGCTCCGAAGCTGTATATCAGCTTGCAAAAAGAGGCATCGACGTATGCCTGTACGAGATGAAGCCGGAGAAAAAAAGCCCGGCTCATAAAAGTGAATATTTTGCCGAACTTGTCTGCTCAAATTCGCTCAGAAGTGATGAGCTGTCTAACGCGGTAGGACTGCTGAAGGCGGAAATGAGAAAAATGGATTCGCTTATCATGCGCTCCGCCGATGAGAACAAAGTGCCCGCAGGCGGTGCACTTGCGGTGGACAGGGAAGGTTTTTCAAGGTATATTACCGAAGAACTTTCCTCCATGGAACATGTCCATATCATAAGGGAGGAAGTCACGGATATTCCCGAGGGCGATGTAATCATTGCTTCCGGACCGCTTTCGTCCGATGCCATTGCAGACAGAATCGAAAAGCTCTGCGGAGGCGAGGGACTTCATTTCTATGACGCGGTCGCACCCATTGTCACCATAGATTCCGTGGATATGGAAAATGCGTTTTTTGCATCCAGATATGACAAGGGCACTCCAGATTATGTAAACTGCCCCATGGACAGGGAGGAGTATGTTTCATTTGTCAGGGAACTTGCCAACGCCAGAGAGGCGGAGGTACACGGATTTGACGACGGAGCTGTTTTTGAGGGATGCATGCCCGTGGAGGTCATGGCAAGGAGAGGAGAGGATACCCTCCGTTTCGGACCGCTTAAACCGGTAGGACTTGTCGACCCGAGAACCGGAAGGGAAAACTATGCCGTCGTCCAGCTGAGAAAAGACAATGCCGAAGCGACGCTGTACAATATTGTCGGATTTCAGACTCATCTTGCATGGCCGGAACAGAAGAGAGTCTTTTCAATGATTCCTGCGCTGAGAAATGCCGAATTTGTGCGCTACGGCGTAATGCACAGAAATACATATCTGGATTCTCCGAGACTGCTGGACAGATACTACAGGCTTATGGGAAACGAGAGAATCAGCTTTGCCGGACAGATGACCGGTGTTGAGGGATATGTCGAGTCCGCGGCGTCCGGCATGCTTGTCGGAATTGAAACCGCTGCAAGAATACTCAATATGGAACCGGTCAATTTCCCGAAGGAGACTGCCATCGGAGCTCTTGCTCTTTATGTTTCCGGAGGTTCCGTGGGTAATTTCCAGCCGATGAATATCAATTTCGGACTAATCACGCCGCTTGATCACAGAGTAAAGGGAAAGAGAAACAAGAACGCCGAGATATCCGCGCGCTCTCTTCAAATAATAGATGAACTCATGGAAAGCGAGGTTTTCAGGATATGAGAATAATAGTTGATGCTATGGGAGGGGACAACGCACCCCTTGCTCCGGTCAAAGGAGCACTTCGTGCCAAGAAGGAACTTGGGGTTGACATAACTCTTGTTGGAAACGAAGAAGTACTGAAAAACTTAATAGATTCAGACGAATCGGTTGACATAATTAATACAACTGAAGTAATTACCATGGAGGACGATCCGTCTACGGCAATACGAAGGAAGAGAGATTCATCCATGGCGGTTGCACTTCGCATGCTTTCCGAGAGTAAGGGCGATGCCGTCGTTTCGGCCGGGTCTACAGGAGCACTGCTGACCGGCGCGACTCTCACGGTAAAGAGGATACACGGAATAAGGCGTGCGGCCATGGCCCCCGTTCTTCCGGCGGGCGAACACGGAGTAATGCTGATTGACTGCGGAGCAAATGTCGAATGCACCGCCGAGTATCTGCTGCAGTTTGCCTATATGGGCAGCTACTATGCAAGCAAGATTATGAAATGCGACAACCCCAGGGTAGGACTTCTCAATGTGGGAACGGAAGACACGAAAGGCGGACAGCTCCAGCATAACGCGTTCAGCCTTCTCAAGGAGGCATCGGACGCGGGACGTATCAACTTTATCGGCAACATCGAGGGAACCACGGTGTTCAGCGGAGATGTTGACGTGGTTGTCACGGACGGTTTTACAGGCAATATTCTTCTTAAGACCACAGAAGGTGTCATAAAGTATATGATGAAATCCCTCAAGGGAGTATTTTACAAAAATGCTGTGAACAAGCTCGCCGCCGCGGTCCTGAAAAAAGACCTCGGAATAATGAAAAAGAGCTTGGACGTCAACGAGGTCGGCGGAACGGCGTTTATCGGCATTTCAAAGCCTGTTGTCAAGGCCCACGGCTCGTCGGATGAAAACTCGATATTCGCGGCTATCCGTCAGGCAAAAATATTTGCCGAGAGCGGGATAATAAAAGATATTGAAGACAATATCGAACTGATGCAGATTAAGGAAGAAGCATGACTGAACTTGAACAGACAATAGGTTATATTTTTTCGGATCCCAAACTTCTCGAAACTGCGATGACGCATACATCGTATGCGAACGACCACAACTGCCCTTCGCTTGAACGCATGGAGTTTCTGGGCGATTCCGTTCTGGGATTTATTGCAGCGGATTTTCTTTTCAACCATAAGCCGGAAATACAGGAAGGCAGAATGACGAGACTCAGATCCGAGCAGGTCTGCTCGCAGGGACTGAGCAGTGCGGCAAAGAAAATCGGTCTGGGGAAATACCTCAGATTATCCAGAGGTGAAGAAAAGAGCGGAGGAAGGAAAAAAAGATCCAATCTTGAAGATGCCATGGAGGCGCTTATCGCCGCAATTTACCTCGATTCGGGAATCAATGAAGCCAGGAAGTTCATAATGAGATTTGTGCTTGACGATATAGATTTCAGCGAGGTCAAGGAAAAAATCGACAACAAGAGCGCACTGCAGGAGGTATTGCAGATAAACGGGGTTGCGGATATTCGATACGAAGAGGTATCGTCGGAGGGACCGGACCACGACAAGACTTTTGTTTGCAGGGTAGTCTATGCCGGAGCCGAAATAGGACGCGGTTCGGGAAAGACCAAAAAAGAAGCCGAACAGAATGCTGCGGGCAAGGCGCTGATACATTTCAAACGTGGCTAGAAACAGAATAATTCCAATATTTGTGCCTCATCTCGGCTGCCCGCATAACTGCGTGTTCTGCAACCAGAATCATATTACAGGCAACGAAAAACCCGCTACCGGCGAAGATGTTAAAAAAGCCGTGGCGGGTTACAGCGATTGTCAGGTCGCATTTTACGGAGGATCGTTTACCGCGATTCCCTCAGAACAGCAGGAGGAACTGCTCGCCGCCGCACAGGGTTTCGATATCCGGCTTTCGACACGGCCCGATGCAATTGATACTGCGGTTCTCGACAGACTTAAAAAATACGGGGTATCCACGATAGAACTCGGCGCACAGTCGATGGACGCAGATGTGCTCCGCCTTGCGGGCAGAGGCCACAGCCCCAAAGATGTCGAAAAAGCTTCGGCTATGATAAAGGCCGCGGGGTTTTCGCTTATTCTTCAGATGATGACCGGACTTCCGGGCGACAGCGAAGAAAAGACTATTGCGACTGCACGTGCCATCGCGGCGCTCGCGCCCGACGGAGTAAGAATATATCCAACCGTTATTGTCAGGGATACGCCTCTATATGAAATGTGGAAAAAGGGGATGTACCGCGAGCATACCGTTGACGAAGCCGTGGAATGGTGCTCAAAGATTGTCCCTATATTTGACGAAACCGGCATACCCGTTATACGTCTCGGACTTAACCCGACGGACGACCTCAGTTCAGGAGACGCTGTGGCGGGCGCCTATCATCCGGCACTCGGTGAACTTGTGAGAAGCAGAATACTGAGGGATGAGCTTGACGGCAGAATTGCCGCAATCCTGGAAAAATGCCCGGATATCAGGGAAATCGTTCTTGATGTTGATCCGTGCAGGCTCTCACAGGCCATCGGTCAGCACAGGTGCAACGTCAGATATCTTGAAGACAAATACAAGCTTGAAAAGTTGACGATAAAATGAACAAGCCGCAGATGCGGCTTGTTTTTCTACATAATAAACTGTATTCCGAAAGAAAGGTTATACAGTCTTTCCTCTTGAAAGTTTGTTCTGGTATTTCGCATAGGTCATGACGGTCATCATCAGCGAAGTAATGAAGAGTGTAATTGACCTGGTAAATAATGCTGCCATCTGCTGCGAAGTAAAAATTGCAAATAATAACATCGCAAACCTGGCGAGAATATCTATGCAGCAGAGAATCATGGATTTTTTGAAGCCGAGATTGACGGAAAAGGTGAGCATGAAAACAACGGCAAAAGACAAGGCTACTATTCCGATAGAGAATAGGCGTAGTTTATCATTTCCAACAGAACCGGCGGTTAAGCAGCAGATTAATGAAATCAAGCAGTAGCAAAGCATAAATGCCTTGAAACTGTAGTTGGCCTCTTTCTTAAAACCGTAGCCGAGGTAAATGCCGAGAAATACGAGAGCGATAATATTAATGCATGCCGCAGCCTTTGCCGGTGCGACGACTTCTGGCGAAAACAGGAGCTTTGTGTTGAACGGTATTGCCGCGACGGCAAGAATAATAAGAACGAATCTTATAATGTTGGTAGTTTTTAGATTTTTGTCCATGGTTAATCCTCCGAAAGCGATTATGATATTGTGTTTTTTGATATCAATACTATAACATGCCAAAGAAACAAAAGATATACACATTTGCCGGCAGCATATGGAAAAAAACAAGCCGCAGTGCGGCCTGTTTTTCTGAAGAATTATTAACAATATTACGGAAGAAAGCTTATTCGGTCTTTCCCCTTGAAAGTTTGTTCTGGTATTTCGCATAAGTCATGACGGTCATCATCAGCGAAGTAATGAAGAGTGTAATTGCCCTGGTAAATACTGCCGTCATCTGCTGTGAAGAAATAATAGCAATTATTAATATCGCAAACCTGGCGACAATATCTATGCAGCAGAGAATCATGGATTTTTTGAAGCCGAGATTGACGGAAAAAGTGAGCATGAAAACAACGGCAAAAGACAAGGCTACTATTCCGATAGAGAATAGGCGTATTGTGTCATTTTCAACAGAACCGGCAGTTAAGCAGCAGATTAATGCATTCAAGCAGTAGCAAAACATAAATGCCTTGAAACTATGGTTGGCCTCTTTCATAAAACCGTAGCCGAGGTAAATACCGAGAAATACGAGCGCAACAATGTTTATGCATGTTGCGACCTTTGCCGATGCGATGACATCTGGCGAAAACAGGAGCTTTGTGTTGAACGGGATTGCCGCCACGGCAAGAATAATAAGTACGAATCTTATAATGTTGGTGGTTTTTAGATTTTTGTCCATGGTTAATCCTCCAAAAGCGATTGTGATATGGTGTTTTATGATATTAATACTATAACATGGCAAAAAAATAAAAGATATACAAACTTGACGCCCGAATACAAAAAAACAAGCCGCAGGGTTGCGGCTTGTACGACAATATCGGGTTGAATAACAGGCAGATTACACACCTCTGCCCCGGGAAATCTTGTCCTGATACTTCGCGTATGTCATGACGGCAAGCATTACCGAAGTGAAAAGAAGAGTGAGGGATCTTATGAAGCCGTTGGCAAGATGTATCGACGAGAAGATTATGCCTATAAGCGCAAAAAAGCGCAGAGCTATTAGAATATAGCAAAGGATTATGGATTTTCTCCAGCCGAGATTCTCTGAAAAAGCGAGCATGACCACAATCCCGAAGCATACGATGTTCACGGCAAGAATGAAAAGAAACTGCTTGCTGTTTCCGTATGAAGCGATGGTAAGGCAGGCTGTTATTAAATTCAGGCAGAAACAATGCAAAAAGCCCTTGTAACTGAGCTGGGCCTTTTTCTTAAAGCCGTATGCGAGATAAATCACCAAAAATACCAGCGAAATAATGTTGAGACAAGTTCCGACTGTGAAAAACATGTTTGCGTTGTCGGCCGTCAGCAGTTTCACATTAAACGGAAGCACTGCGACGGTGAGAAGAATCAGTACGATTCTCAGCAGTTTTGTTTTGTTTTCCATTATGAATATTCCTTCAAAACATATTTGTTCCCGGTGGTTAAGACTAATTATACCAAAAGTGGAATCTAAGTAAAGACTGAACAAAATCAAATATTTTGAGCATATTTATCACTTGCAAACATTAAAAATAATAATGTATAATATCTAAGTTATGTATTTGAAAGCATTGGAAATTCAGGGGTTCAAATCATTCCCCGAAAAAACACGCCTTACATTCGAAAAGGACATCACCGCAATTGTCGGACCCAACGGGTCCGGAAAGTCAAATATTGCGGACGCTATCGCATGGGTTCTTGGCGAACAGCGCAGCAAGTCGCTCAGAGGAACCAAGATGGAAGATGTCATATTCGGAGGTACCGCGCTCAGACAGCCGATGGGCTATTCGGAAGTATGCCTGCTTATTGACAACAGCGAGCATATTTTCCCAAACGATTCTTCCGAGATAGAAATCACGAGAAGATATTACAGAAGCGGTGACAGCGAATACTATATCAACCGTGAGCAGGTGAGACTGAAAGATCTCAACAGCCTCCTCATGGACACCGGCCTCGGACGCGACGGTTATTCCATAATCGGCCAGGGCAAGATTGCGGATATTATTTCGACCAAGTCCACCGACAGACGTGAAGTTTTCGATGAAGCGGCAGGTATTTCCAGATACCGCTATCGCAAGGAAGAAGCGGAGAGAAGACTCGAAAAAACTGAGGAGAACCTCGTCAGAATCAACGACAGGATTGAGGAACTCGAACTTCAGGTCGGGCCTCTGAAGCAGCAGAGCGAAGTTGCAAAGAAGTATCTTGTCCTTCGTGACGAACTGCGGGTCAAGGAAGTGTCTGCATGGATGGCCACGCTCGACAGAATGCACGAGAAGGCCGATGCGGTCAACCTGGAATACGAGCAGGCGAAGGCCGAACAGGATAAAGCGTATGCGAAGAGGGATGCACTGTATGCCTCGTCGGAGAGTTTCACCGAGCGTATGCACAGAAAGGACGAGGAAATCGAATCCAAGCGCGAACTGCTTTCCGACAAAGAGAGACAAAGCGCGGATACTTCGTCGGATATTGAAGTCCTGAAGGCGAATATAGAAAGCAGCAAGGAGACGATGAACCGTATCCTTGAAGAAATTGATTCGCAGGAAAACCGCGCCGCGACAATACGCCAGAACATTTCCGACAACGAGGACAAGCTTGCGCAGATTGCCAGAGACAAATCATCCGTGGAGGAAAAGATTACCGAAACGGATAATGTTCTTGCCGGCATAAAAATAAAACTCGGTTCGAGAGAGAAAGCTCTCGACGACTCGATAGATGCCGAAAACAGACTCACATCCGACGCAAGATTCGTAGAATCGAGAATCGGTATGCTCCATGAGATGGAGAAGGAGTACGAGGGATTTACAAATGCGGTAAAGACCGTCATGAAGGAAAGCCTTCACGGGACCGTAAAAGGTATACACGGACCGGTAGCAAATCTCCTCAGAACCTCCGACGAGTATGCGCTTGCCATAGAAACCGCTCTCGGAGCGCAGGGACAGCATGTTGTCGTCGACAGCAGGGACAACGGCAAGAGCGCAATCGAGATGCTCAAAAGAAAAGATGCCGGACGCGCCACGTTCCTTCCGCTCGATACCATCAGAGGCGAAGTAATCGGCGATGAACCTGCTGACGAGGACGGATATATAGGAGTTGCGTACGACCTGGTATCGTTCGAGGACCGCTATGACGAAATAATTGCCAGCATTCTCGGCAAGACGCTTATAGCCGAAACACTCAGCGATGCCGTGAGAATATCCAGAAATATCGGCGACAGGTACAAGATAGTTTCCCTGGACGGACAGGTTGTCAATCCGGGAGGATCCATGACCGGCGGTTCCAACGCCAAGGGCACAGGCATTCTTTCAAGAGCAAATGAGCTTGAAGCTCTGCGCGAACAGCTCAAGAACCTCAAGGAAGAGCTCAAAGCCAAGGCTGCCGAAACCGAAAACGCCAGAAACGCACTTGCCAAAATCAGATACGATCAGGAAATGGCGGCCGCAGACAAGAGCGAGCTTGTTTCCCAGAAGTCTTCCTTCGAAGCCGAGGAAAGATCGGTCGGATATGCAATCAACCAGTTCAAGCTTCTTCTTGATGGAATTTCGGGAGAAGACGAAAGCAGGCGCAGGGCAATCAAGGAGGCTCAGGACGGAATCGATGCCTTCAATGCCCAGATGGACGAAAAGCAGAAGAAACTGGAGCAGATTGCGTCCCAGATAGCTGAAATCAAGGACCAGATATCCAATATATCAAAGGACAAAATCGAACTTGAGGGCAAGAGAACCCAGACAGAAATGGATACTAGAACTCTGTCCGAACAGATTTCCGAACTTGACAGACGAGTCGCCAAGATCGAGCAGAAGAAGGATACGGCGAATCTCGAGGAAAGACAGATTATCGACAAACTCTGGGACAACTACGAGCTTTCGCATTCCATGGCAAGGGAAATCGCCCAGCCTGTGGACAGCCTTACAAGAACGAACAAGGAAATCGCGGAACTGAAAAAGGAAATCGGTGCTCTCGGCACGCCGAATATCGGCGCCATAGACGAGTATCAGAGAGTTTCCGAAAGATATGAGTTCTTCACGAGCCAGAGAGACGATGTTGAGAAGGCGAAAAGCGAACTCAACGGAGTAATCCGTGACGTAACAAAGGAAATGAAGGAAGTATTCCTTGCGCAGTTCAATCTCATCAACGAGGAATTCAAGAACACATTCACGGAACTGTTCGACGGCGGCAAGGCATCGCTTGAACTCGAGGACGAGAATGACGTTCTTTCGTGCGGAATAGAGATCAATGTCCAGCCTCCCGGAAAAGCGCTGACGAGCATCTCGCTTCTTTCCGGCGGAGAGATGGCTTTTGTTGCGATAGCACTCTATTTTGCGATAATGAAGGTAAGACCCACGCCGTTCTGCGTAATGGACGAAATCGAGGCTGCGCTTGACGAAGCAAACGTCGCGCGTTTCGCGGATTATCTCAGACAGATGACCTCGAAGACCCAGTTTATTACGATTACCCACCGCCGCGGCACTATGGAAGAGGCGGATATGCTTTACGGCGTAACAATGCAGGAAAAGGGTGTTTCCACCGTAATAGAGCTTGACCTTGAACAGGCCAGAAAAACAGCAGAGGATTGATTATGGGCCTTTTTGATAAAATGTTTGACGGTCTTTCTAAGACCCGAGGCAACATGGCGGAGCTTGAGGAGCTTTTCAGAAATTACGCTCCAGACTCCGAGGACTTTTACGATGATCTCGAGGAACTGCTAATAATGTCCGACGTGGGTGTTTCTACGTCCGGGAAGATTATCCAGGGCATGAGAAAGCTAACCTGGGAAAAGCGTTTCCGCAAGGGCAGCGAGGCCCGCGAAGGTCTTGTCGAGTATCTGGCAAAAATGCTTAAGTCGGAAGACAGCTCGATGAAGCTAGATACCAAACCTTCGGTTATTCTGATGGTCGGAGTAAACGGCGTGGGAAAGACCACGACAATCGGCAAACTCGCAATGCAGATGAAGCAGGCGGGTAAGTCGGTGCTTCTGGCCGCGGGAGATACATTCAGAGCGGCAGCAGCCGAGCAGCTCCAGATATGGGCCGAGCGTTCAGGTACGGATATTGTCTGCCATGAAGAGGGCAGCGACCCCGCAGCGGTTGTATATGACGCGCTGTCGGCGGCCAAGGCGAGGAACAAGGACCTTGTCATTGTGGATACTGCCGGACGTCTTCACAACAAGGCAAATCTCATGAACGAGCTTTCAAAGATAAGAAAAGTAATCGACAGGGAACTGCCGGACGCTGATGTCGAGACGCTGATGGTGCTTGACGCAACAACAGGACAGAACGGCTTGATCCAGGCAAAGGAGTTTCTTGAGGCTTCGGGACTTACCGGCATTGTGCTTACCAAGCTTGACGGTACGGCCAAGGGCGGCATAGTGTACGCGATAGCCGACGAGCTCGGACTGCCGGTTAAATACATAGGCGTCGGAGAGGGAATAGACGACCTTATTCCGTTCGACGGCAAAACATTTACAGAGGCTTTGTTTAAGACAGATGAAACTGATACTGGCGAGCAATAACGCTCATAAACTCGAGGAGTTTTCCAAACTCGTGGAAAACATGGATATAGAGCTTGTGTCTCAGAAGGACGCGGGATGCGACTTCGAGGTCGACGAGACGGGCACGACTTTTGAAGAAAACGCATTTTTAAAGGCAAAGGCCGTGACCGATGCGACGGGGTGCGCCGCCGTGGCCGACGATTCCGGACTCATGGTGGATGCGCTCGGCGGTGAGCCGGGAATCTATTCCGCCAGATACGGACTCGGACATGAAGCTCCGGACATAGCACGCTACAGCTATCTTCTGGGCAGACTCCACAATGTGGAAGACAGAAGCGCAAAATTCGTTTCGTGCATCTGCTGCACCTTCCCGAACGGAGATGTTATTACCGCAAAAGGTGAGCTGCACGGCTCAATAGCGCTTCTGCCGAAAGGCGAAAACGGATTCGGCTATGATCCGGTCTTTGTGGCTGAAGGCAGCGACAGGCACAATGCAGAACTGACGACTGAAGAAAAAAATGCGATTTCCCACAGGGGAAAAGCCCTGAGAGAGTTCGCACCGAAACTAGAGGAATATTTACGTGGCCATAACAACTAAAAAAAGAGCGGAACTCAGATCGGTTGCCGCAAATATGGAGACAGTGCTTACAATCGGCAAATCGGATATTACCGATTCTGTCATTGCTTCCTGCGAGGAAGCTTTCAACACCAGAGAACTGGTAAAGGGCAGGGTTCTGGAATCATCCATGCTCTCACCAAGGGAAGCGTGCGAGATTCTGTGCGAAAAATGCCATGCGGAGCCCGTGCAGGTTATAGGCACGAAATTTGTTATCTACAGACCCAATGACGATAGAAAAGCTAAGAAATAAGGCCTACGGCTATCTGGACAAAAAGCGGGTCGCCCATGTCAGAGGATGTGAGGAAGAAGCAGTAAAGCTGGCCGAGAGATACGGTGAGGACACCGACGATGCGGCCAGGGCGGCAATCCTCCATGACATAACGAAAAGACTTGACTATGACGCCCAGCTGGAGATTATCCGCAGATACGGCATTGAGTGTGACGACGACGAGCTCAAGAGCCCGAAACTCCTTCACGCGAAGACCGGGGCTGCGCTTGCGGCGGATGTGTTCAAGATTCCCGACACAATAGCCGATGCCATCAGGTGGCATACGACGGGAAAGCCGCAAATGAGCCTTCTGGAAAAAATAATCTATCTTGCCGACTATATCGAACCTACCAGGGATTTTGAAGGCGTTGAGCAGTTGCGCGAGATGGCATATGAAAATATTGACAAAGCTATGGCTCTCGGGCTTAAAATGAGCCTTGAGGAAATTAAATCGAGAGGACAGGTTCCCTACAGGGATACAGCTGATGCGTATGAGTACTACAAAAAAATTGACACCTAAGGAAATAGCCGCAATAGCGGCAAAAGCGCTTGATGACAAAAGCGCGAAAGACATCAAGGTTCTCAAAACTGCGGAACAGACTGTGCTTGCGGATTATTTTGTTATCTGCAACGGAACATCTTCAACACATATCAAGGCGCTTGTCAACGAGGTCGACAAGCAGCTGAGCGAGGCCGGGGAGCCTCCCATCAGAAGAGAGGGACTCCGTTCGGACATATGGGTGCTGATGGACTTCGGTTCCGTCATTGTCCACATATTCACGGAAGAGGCCAGACAGTTCTACAATCTTGAAAGACTGTGGTCCGACAGCGAAGAGGTACCGTTCTCATCCCTTTGACGCCCCGGTTACGGGGCATTCGGACGGGCATGCGCTTATTCGGCATGCCAAATATTAAAATACAAAGGGAGAATTATTAACCATGAAATATGATTTTACGGCCATTGAGAAAAAATGGCAGGCAATCTGGGAAGAGAAAAAGCCGTATGCGGCAGTTACAGGCGATCCGAGACCGAAGTTCTACGGCCTTATAGAGTTTCCATATCCTTCCGGACAGGGACTCCACGTCGGACATCCGCGTCCGTTTACGGCAATAGACATCGTAAGCCGCAAAAAGAGAATGGAAGGCTACAATGTTCTGTTTCCCATAGGATTTGACGCATTCGGACTTCCTACCGAGAACTTCGCAATCAAGAACCATATCCATCCGTCGGTTGTTACGAAGAACAATATCGCAACATTTACAAGCCAGCTCAAGATGCTCGGCTACGGATTCGACTGGGACCGTGTGGTAAACACGTCCGATCCCGACTACTACAAGTGGACGCAGTGGATCTTCCTGCAGATGTTCAAGCACGACCTGGCATACAAGGCGACGATGTCCGTCAACTGGTGCACCAGCTGCAAGGTCGTCCTTGCTAACGAAGAGGTTGTAAACGGTGTCTGCGAGAGATGCGGCGCCGATGTTATCCGCAAGGAAAAGAGCCAGTGGATGCTCGGCATCACCAAGTACGCACAGCGTCTCATCGATGATCTGGATACCGTTGACTACATCGAAAGGGTCAAAATACAGCAGAGAAACTGGATTGGCCGTTCTACCGGTGCCGAGGTTACCTTCAAGACAACCGCCGGTGACGATCTCGTAGTGTTTACAACCCGTCCCGATACACTTTTCGGCGCGACCTACATGGTTCTTGCTCCGGAACACCCCTATGTCAAGAAATGGAAGGATTCTCTTTCCAACTACGATAAGATTGAAGCCTATGTCGAGGAAGCATCCCGCAAGAGCGATTTCGAGCGCGGCGAGCTCAACAAGGGTAAGACCGGCGTCATGCTTGAAGGCGTGAAAGCCATCAATCCGGTTAACAACGAAGAGATTCCCATTTTCATAGCCGACTACGTACTCATCACTTACGGCACGGGTGCCATTATGGCAGTTCCAGCCCACGACAGCCGTGACTGGGAGTTCGCAAAGGAATTCGACCTTCCGATTATTGAAGTCGTCGCGGGCGGAAATGTTGACGAAGAGGCCTTTACTCTAAAGGACGATACCGGAATAATGGTAAACTCCGGATTCCTCAACGGAATGACGGTCAAGCAGGCAATTCCCGCCATGATCAATTTCCTCCATGAAAAGAACATCGGTGAGGAAAAAGTCAATTACAAACTCCGTGACTGGGTATTCTCACGCCAGAGATACTGGGGTGAACCTATCCCCATGATTGACTGCCCGAAGTGCGGCTGGGTGCCCGTACCCGAAGAGGAGCTTCCCCTTGTGCTGCCGAACGTCGAATCATACGAGCCTACCGATGACGGTGAATCACCGCTTGCCAAAATGACCGACTGGGTCAACACGACATGCCCGAAGTGCGGGGGAGCCGCGAAGCGCGAAACAGATACAATGCCCAACTGGGCCGGCAGTTCCTGGTACTTCCTTAGATACACGGATCCCAAGAACAACGAGGCGCTTGCGTCCAAGGAAGCTATCGACTACTGGATGAACGTCGACTGGTACAACGGAGGCATGGAGCACACGACACTGCACCTGCTCTATTCCAGATTCTGGCATAAATTCCTCTATGACATCGGTGTTGTTTCAACCAGCGAGCCTTATCAGAAGAGAACAAGCCACGGCATGATCCTGGGCGAAGGCGGAATCAAGATGTCCAAGTCCAGAGGAAACGTCATCAACCCGAACGATATTGTTGACGAGTACGGAGCAGATACTCTGAGACTCTACATCATGTTCATAGGCGACTTCGAGAAGGCCTGTTCATGGGAGACCAAGGCGGTTATGGGATGCAAGAGATTCCTCGACCGTGTATGGAATCTCATGGACCGTCTTGAGGATGACGACGCTATTTCCCAGAAGAACGAAGCCATAGTCCACAAGACTATTAAGAAAGTTTCCTCGGATATAGACAACCTTAAACTCAACACCGCAATCGCGGCACTGATGACAATGGTAAACGAGTTCTATGAAAAGGGACTCACGCGTGGCGACTTTGAAATACTGATGAAGCTTCTCAGCCCGTTTGCACCTCATATCGTTGAGGAAATGTGGGAACTGACGGGATATGCCGCAAAGACCGGAAAGATGGCCATGCAGTGCGACTGGCCCACGTACGATGAGGCTAAGACCGTTGATGCCACAAAGGAGATAGCCGTTCAGGTAAACGGAAAACTCCGCTCCTCTGTAATTATCCCCGCCGATGCAACGGACGAGGATATGGTGGAGGCGGCTTGCGCCGATGAGAAGATCAAGAAGTATCTCGATGGAATGCAGATAGTCAAAACCATATGCGTTAAAGGCAGACTGGTTAATTTAATCTTAAAACCCGCAAACTGATTATTGACAATTGGTTATCCAATTTGCTATAATTTCGCTTGCTGAATATGCAGTAACGGAGGTGAAAACAAGATGGCAGAGATATATGTAAAAGAAGGCGAATCTCTCGACAGCGCCCTTAAGCGTTTTAAACGCAGCTGCGCGAAATCCGGCGTACTGGCAGACCTCCGTAAAAAAGAGTATTACCAGAGCCCGAGCGTAAAGCGTCGCAAAAAGAGCGAAGCTGCTCGCAAAAATAAGAATAAGAGATATTACTAATCCTGAAGAAACGACGGCATATCGAATGATATGCCGTTTTTCATTTAAGCAGAACGCCCCGGGCCAAAAACCCGGGGCGTTCGCATCATGTTTTATAAGGAGTTTTTCCGATTACAGCAAGCCGTGGAACAGCGGCGCAAATACCAGAGAAACAACTGTCATAAGCTTTATGAGAATATTGAGAGAAGGACCTGATGTATCTTTGAACGGGTCGCCGACGGTATCGCCGACAACTGCGGCCTTGTGTGCATCCGAGCCTTTTCCGCCGTAGTGGCCTTCTTCAATGTATTTCTTTGCATTATCCCATGCACCGCCAGAGTTGGACATGTAGATTGCAAGAAGTACGCCGGCCACAAGAGCACCAGCGAGAAGTCCGCCGAGTGCTGCGGGGCCGAGTACAAAGCCTACGAACAGAGGAACCGCAACTGCGAGCACACCGGGGAGAATCATTTCCTGAAGGGCTGCCTTTGTGGAAATGCCTACGCAAGAAGAATAATCGGGTCTTGCTTCGCCTTCGAGGATTCCCGGAATATCTCTGAACTGACGTCTTACTTCCTCAATCATCTTGTATGCCGCCTTGGAAACCGAATCCATGGTCATGGCGGAGAAAAGGAAGGGAAGCATGCCGCCGATAAGAAGTCCGATAACAACTTTGAAATCGAGAATGTTGATTCCTATCTCGGTAAGATTGACTTCGTCGGAGTAGGAAACAAACAGAGCAAGTGCTGTAAGAGCAGCGGAGCCGATGGCAAATCCCTTGCCCATAGCTGCAGTTGTGTTGCCGACAGCGTCAAGCTTATCGGTAATGTCTCTGACACTCGGGTCAAGTCCGGCCATCTCGGCAATACCGCCGGAGTTGTCGGCTATAGGACCGTATGCATCAACAGCGACTGTGATGCCGGTGGTTGAAAGCATTCCGACTGCGGCAAGAGCAATTCCGTAGAGGTCGTTTGTGACTCTGTAGGAAATGTATATGCCGAGGCAGATGAGAATTACGGGGATTGCGGTTGAACGCATTCCGACTGCAATACCGCTGATGATAGTCGTTGCGGAACCGGTCTCCGACTGGTCTGCAATTTTCTTGACGGAACCGTAGTCTTCCGAAGTATAGACTTCGGTCATATATCCGATAACAAGACCGACTATGATGCCGGCTATTACGGACAGGGCATAGTAAATGCTATTAAAGAATAAGTAGGAAAATACAACAGATGCTATAACAACCAGTCCGGAGGATACATAGGAACCCATCTTCAGGGCTTTGTGAGGATTGGAATTGTCTTTGCCCTTGACAAAGAATGTGGCGATTATGGAAGCGAGAATGCCGGCGGCTGCAATAATCAGCGGGTAAATCGCACCGTTGTCGCCGCTCGCCTTGTGGGCAAGACCGAGAGTGATTGCAGATACAATAGCTCCGACATAGCTTTCAAAGAGGTCGGCACCCATTCCGGCAACGTCACCAACGTTGTCACCGACGTTGTCTGCAATTACAGCGGGGTTACGCGGATCGTCCTCGGGGATGCCGGCTTCGACTTTACCGACAAGGTCGGCACCGACGTCAGCAGCTTTTGTATAAATACCTCCGCCGACTCTGGCGAACAGAGCAATGCTCGATGCACCGAGAGAAAAGCCGAAGAGTATATCCTTGTTGCCGGTGATTATATAAATGAGGCTGCATCCGAGCAGTCCGAGACCGACAACGCACATACCCATAACGGATCCGCCTGAAAAAGCAACGGACAGAGCCTTGTTCATTCCGTGATCTTTTGCTGCTGCCGCGGTACGGACGTTTGCCCTGGTGGCAACTCTCATTCCGAAAAATCCGGCAAGAATAGAGAAAAGAGCTCCAATAAGGAAACAGATGGCTGTTCCGTGACTGATGAATACATAAATTAAAATGAATACAATAGCTACGAAAATAGCCAGAATCTTGTATTCGGAGATAAGAAAGGCGTCAGCGCCTTCGGCAATTGCACCAGCAATTTCCTTCATTTTGTCATTTCCGGCATCCTGTTTGGATACGTATATCGCTTTGTATGCGGCAAATATCAGTGCGCATACAGCCAGTACCGGAACCAAATAGAGTAAGACTTGCATAGATTGATAAACTCCCATTAAAAAATACTATATGCAGGCTATTTCACCTGCTCACTTGGCTATTTTAACAAAACAGATGCAATTTTACAATCTGAGAATCTAATGAATTTGTTCAACTTGCATAAATTCGTATAAAACAACAAAAAAAAGCGGATTTTAATATCCATTGTGACCAAGATTACCAAATAAGCCGATGCTGTAACTGACAATCAGGTCTTTTCTACCTTTTTATATTTATTATTAAAAACAAAAATTACAAAATAGTAAAAAAATTTCTCTAAAATAGGAAAAAATCTCTTGCATTATTGTAAC
>R27__coassemble_492_pt1 | contig 24908 bp, 23 predicted proteins | sample R27__metabat2_low_PE_023 | metagenome-assembled genome bin R27
AGATGATGATATTTTGACTGCATAATAACAACCTCCACATAAACGAGAATTTAGCTGAACAGTCGCAGGCCATTCTGGGGTATTTCATGGAAAAACACGAGTGTATCTTGAAGCCTTTAGGGGACTTTGCTGATATTATTGATTGCCTACACTCAAAAAAACCAGATAGCGTTACCGATACGACCAATCAGCTTATTCAACTTAACAACATCCTTGATACGGGTTTCCTTGATTTAACTTCCAAATACTATATTTCTGATTCGGATTACGCTAACTGGACCAGAAAATGTGAAATCATCGAAGGCGATTGCGTGATTACCAATGTGGGAAGAATCGGTGCTGTTTCTCAAGCGCCTGAAGGAACACACGCTGCCATGGGAAGAAACATGACGTGCATTCGGTTGAAGCCGCAATATCCTTATTATTCTTATCTCATTACTGGATTGCTGTCTTCGCATATTCAGACTGAGATAAAAAAGAATACGGATGAGGGCACTATAATGGGCGCTTTGAATGTTAAAAACATTCCACTGCTCCAGTTTCCGTTCTTTGATTCCCAAATAATGACTGAGCTTGAGTCACAATTGCATTCGATTCGCAAGTCAATCGAAATGAATTATCTCACCAATCAAAAATTGGTTATATTACGGGATACATTATTGCCGAAATTAATGTCTGGTGAGATCGATGTTTCCAACATCCAGATTTAAGCCGCTAAATTCTCGTTTATCGCAGAATTCTTTTCAATCTTGTCGTCCAACGCCGACAATACCGATGCAATCTGATGTTGCTCTTCTTTACTTTCGGGAACAGACACTTCGATACCTCGCATCGTACTCCCCGATACTTCTTTAAATGTTGTTCCGCTGCCGAGGTTTTCAATCTTTTCCTTATTGAATTTCAGCAAATAGTACAGAAACATATAGTCTGTACTCTCGTTTGGAACGATGCTCTTAAACCCCTGATTGGTGCATACTTCTTTTTCTGCAATAGCAATATATCCGATGGGCGCTCTTGATGAAAACAGTACTGTATGTGCAGGCATAATCTGTGTTGAACAGCTTCTTAATCCTTGCTCTGTAATATTTCGCTCTCCGCGAGAGATAAAACGACCAGAAAAACCTGCTAAATCCTTTGGCGTAATCCATGAAATGGTTCCACCTTCATAATTTTCTGCTTTTTTCGTTGAAGGAGTAGCTCCTCCGACAACGGTTCCCAAATCACCTATGGTACAAGTTTTCCAATTGCCCATCATGCCACCATCCTAACCTATGTATTTCTTATGCGCCGCTTTTACGTTGCTCTGTTTGACCATTGCGTATTGCAAGGTAGTGTCTATTCGTTGATGCCCAAGGAGCCGCTGAAGCTGCTCGATAGGCATTCCTTTGTCAATCGCCATCGTTGCCAGTGTTCGCCTGAACTTATGCGGATGCACTTTCGGAATGTTCAGGCGTTTGCCCATTTCTCGAAGCCGATGCTCAATGCCGCCAATCTGTATGCGTTTATGCGGAGAGCGGAGCGTCACAAAGAGCGCCGGATCATCATCCGTTCTGCTGTCGAGATATTCCTGCAGATGCAGTTTTGCTCTGGCATCAAAATACACGACGCGCTCCTTATCGCCTTTGCCGAATACCACGCATTCCCGCTCCGCAAAATCGATATCGTTACGGTTCAGAAGAACCATCTCACCGACACGCATTCCAGTTGAAGCCAGCATATCGATCATTGCTAAATCTCGCAGTTCCTCGCAGTTGTCACGCATCTTTTCCAAGTCCTCATCCGAATAGGTCTCTTTGATACTGCTTGCCGTTTTGACCTTATGGATGCGGCGAACCGGGCTTTTGATGATGTAATCCTCATCTTCAAGCCAGGAAAAGAAACTGGACAAAATCCTGCGGATATTGTCGATGGTCACCCGCCCGGAACCGTTTTTGCTCTGATATTCGGTCAGATACATCCGCAAGTCCTCGGTGCTGATGTGCCGGACATTCTTTCCGATGGAAGATACCATCGCTTCAATCGTGGTCTGATAATATTTCAGCGTCTTTTCGGAACAACCCTCGATCCGCTTGGCGGTGATGAACATTCCTATCAGCTTTCCACTGTTGTCCTCCTCCGGCGATCCCTTGCTTTCGGTGATTTCGTAGTGGAACAGAATCTGTCCCATCGCTTCACGCAGTTGCTTCATCTGCGCATTGTCGAGGTACGGCAGCATCTCCTGCATTACCTCTGTGACTAATTTTTCTTTCATGTCGATTCTCCTTCATAAATTATTCCAGAGAACGACATCAACGGCAGTTCCGTTGGTTTATCACTCTCGCCGTTGGTGAGAGTTAATCGTACTTAAACGAGAATTTAGCGGCTTAAATGTCAAGGTCGGATACATCCAATTCGCCGGACATCAGTCGAGGAAGAAGCGAATCTCGAATAGCAGATAGCCGTCTGTTTTCAGCTTCATTATTCCTCTGCTCACCAAACAGGGCATCGGCATAATCCCTAAATACTGAAAGCGTTTCGGAGTCAGGGATTACTGCAGGAACAATCTTCATAGTACTGCCAGATATTTCCTTGAAAGTTGAGCCAGAAGCCATGTTTTCAATAACGGTCAGGTTTTCTTTTAGAAAACAATACACGAAGGCGGTTCCTATTTCATCAAAAGGAACTACCGACTTGAAACCTTGATTGGTTGTAACCTCGCCATCGGCGATAGCTATATAGCCGATTGGAGCACGTGAACTAAACAGCACCGTTCCTGGAGGCATACGGACGGCACTGCTGTTGGCAAGCCCAAGTTCTGTAATATCGATTTCTCCATGAGTGATGAATTTGGAGTGGTCGTTGGACAAGTCCTTGGGCGTAATCCAGGCAATACCATGCTCGGTGTAATATTTGTCTATCTTCTTGGATGGAGTGCTGCCACCGACTACATTGCCTAAATCAGCAATGGTTCCGATTTTCCATGTGGCTTTTGCATTAGTTACGAAAAGCTCACGGTAATAAGTCAACAGTTGCTCCTCTAAATTCTCGTTTATCTGTGAGTTGAGCTGTATTTTACTGTCAAGCACCTCCAAAATCCCTGCGATCCTTTCCTGTTCCTCGAAAGTGAAATGAGGCACTTCATATTTCATAATGGCTGCTTTGTCCCCACGAGGCATCTTTGTTCCTTTTGAGGTAGCCATTGAATAATCAAAAAATGCATCGTCAGCAAGCGCATAATACAGAAACCGCTTGCTAACGCCTTCTTTCGCCCTAAATACAAGAACATCGTTAGAGCAGCCACCATCGAAATCAGCAAACCATATTTTTTTGAAGTACGGTCTGATATTCGATACCAAAACATCCCCGGCAAGGAAGGACTGCGTCTGTGCTGTGGTAGGAAGTGAGGATGCTCTTGTAATACCACATTTGTTAGGCATCATATTCTCCGTGGATATATAGGTTTGTTCATTCAGGGCAGTAACATCGACTTTGCCCTTGGCATATTCGCATATGTCCGAAAGATTATATTTCATATCCAATCGCCCCTAACTTTCTCCTGATCTCGTCCTCCAGTTCGTGAGACTTGGCGAACATATCGGACAGTTCCGAAGTCAGCCGCGCCATTTTCTCTTCAAAAGGCTCTCCATCATCCTCCTGTTCCTCGATACCGACATAGCGTCCGGGCGTCAGGATATAATCCTGCTTTGCAATATCCTGCAAGGTCGCAACAGAGCAGAAACCCTTTACATCCTCAAGCGTTCCGTTCTGGAATGCCTCAAAAGTATCTGCCAGCTTCTGAATATCTTCTTCGGAAAAGTCCCTGTGCTTTCTGTCGACCATATGCCCCATCTTGCGGGCATCAATAAAGAGTGTTTTGCCTTTCTGCTTCTTGCCTTTTGTAATGAACCACAGGGTAACGGGGATGGTCACGCTATAGAAAAGCTGTGTCGGCATGGCAATAATGCCTTCAATCAGATCATCCTCAATAATTTTCTTGCGGATTTCACCTTCACCGCTGGACTGAGTGGAGAGGGCTCCGTTCGCAAGTACCAGTCCGATTTTTCCGCTCGGCGCGAGGTGATGGATCATGTGCTGAATCCAAGCGTAGTTAGCATTGCCCGCAGGAGGAATGCCGTACTTCCAACGCACATCCTCCAAGAGTTTCTCCTGATTCCACGGATGATAGTTAAAGGGAGGATTTGCGAGGATGAAGTCTGCCTTCAAGGTCGGGTGCAGATCACTTGTAAAGGTATCTGCCTGATAGGGTCCGAAGTCAGCATCTATTCCACGAATAGCCATGTTCATTTTCGCCATCTTCCAGGTATCGGCGTTAGCCTCCTGTCCGTAAACGGCAATGGCTCCGCGCTTGCCGGAATGAGCCTGAATGAATTTTGCACTCTGCACGAACATACCACCGGAACCGCAGCAACAGTCATACACACGGCAGTTGTCAAACGGGCGGAGGATAGAAACGAGTGTCTTGACCACACTGGACGGCGTATAGAATTCACCGCCGCCGACACCTTCTTTTTCCGCAAACTGTGCGATACAGTATTCATAGGTGCGGCCGAGGAGGTCTTCGCTCTCCGTGGTGTTGCTCATATCAATGTTGTTCGTGAAGATGTCAACGACATCACCCAATACCCGTTTATCAAGGTCGGGGCTGGCATAGTTCTTCGGAAGGACATTCTTCAGCGTCTTGTTCTCGGCTTCAATAGCTCTCATGGCGTTATCGATGACCGTGCCGATCTCAGGCGTATGAGCGGCTGCGGCGATAGTACTCCAACGAGCCTCTTCCGGCACAAAGAAAACATTCTCCATCGTATAGGCATCGCGGTCATCTTCAAAGCCGTCACCCTCATCAACGAGTTCCTGGTATCTCTTATCAAAGGCTGCGGATATGTAGCGAAGAAAGATAAGCCCAATGATTACCTTTCTGTATTCCGCTGCCGGTATATGTCCCCACAGAACGCAAGCCGCATCCCACAGTTGTTTTTCAAAGCCGATATTGGCATTTGTTTTTTCAGCCATCTAAAATAACCTCCTGCAGTAAATTGGATGAACCCATCATAATTCTACTTTTTATATTGTCCTATAAAACGGACTTATTCGTTGTTCTCATCGGATTTTTCGTCAGCCCTGTCATCGGCGGCTCCGCCGGAGCGAATCCATTCATCCACCTCGGACAACTTGAACTTCCAAAGCCGACCCACCTTATAAGCCGGCATATTGCGCTTGGCGATCCATGCGAGAACAGTTTCTCTGCCTACTCCGAGGTATGATTGGACTTCTTTCAGGGTTACCCATTTCTCGATGTTAACATCACTCACTGTATTACCTCCGTAATTACTGATAATCGTATTTTGTGCTGACTACAAAAGTGAATGTTCTGCTGTTCGGAAAACAGTCATTGTTGTCACTGTCAACCATGATCCACTTACATTCCGTTTTTCCTTCAAAGCCGCGGGCATCCATGCTCACGGTTATTTTTACGCTCTTATGAGGCGGCGTATCAGGTATATCAATATAATTTGTTTCCGTTCTCGGACGAACCGTATCGTGGTTGGAGAAAAAGAGCCTGCGTCCGCGCCATACTTGCGTTCCGACATTTTCAAATTCCCATGTATGCTGGAACACCTCATATATGTTCACCTGATAAGTAGGTCGATACTGCGACTTGAAGTATATCTGGTCTCCCGGATACAGCACCGATGCCGGACGATAGACTTCGGCTACTTTTTCCTGCGGCTCTGCAAGAAGTTTCTGATACTCCATAGCAACGATATCATCTGCCTCATCTGTTTGACTGTCGACAAATGCCCGGAACTGAATAGATAACGCCCTGCACAGACAATCTTCGTTCATTTCGGCAGTCGGAGGAATCCCGAAAGCTGTCATTGCATCCCGCATCTTTGAGGCTTCGATATTTTCCTTATAAAAAGCTGCAAGCCCATCCTCGTTAAACGGATGAAAAGACGCTTTGATGTCCGCAGTCATTGTCCGGGAGCCGTCATATAGTTTTCTTTGCAAAGGTACATCTTCCGAGGTGTACCTTTTTCCTTTTGTGAACGGGAAGTGATTGCTTCCCGCCGCACAGAAGCAGAGCGTAACAAATATTCCGCTGTTCTTCCTGTTCGGATAGTAAACCGCTGTCTGTATGTGCGGGTATAACCGCTCAAAATATGTCTTTACCAGCACATCTGATTCTCCTTGTCTTGTGATTTTTATCTGTCCTGTGTTTTGTCCTATGTGTCCTATGTTTAAGCCGCTGTGCGTCTCATTTTGAGGAGCGATAATACTCTCGGATGGACGAAGAGTGCCACACAGGATGCAGTGAGGGCAAGATACACATTTTCATTATATCACGAAAATGTGTAAAAATCAATCCATAACTGGTATTTTGATTTGTAAACACTCATAAATCCACTTCAAGCCACTTTGAAGGAGGTGAAATGGCATGGCAAGCAATAAGAAGCAGACATCGAAGGCTGTTGCTACCAAGGCGAGTCAGATTCTTCGAGACAACCGCTACAGCGGCAAGTCGAAATCTGTCGCAGGCAGTGCGCTGTCGCAGACCAAACCCGGAAAGAAAAAGTAAGGTTTGAATCCGATGGGCGGTGACAGATTGTTCAATCAGCCCGCCCATCCCCCCTTCGGGGAAACCCGTCACTTGATGTGCCGTCCGATCAACGGTAGCTCAACATCCATTGACGGACAACTTAATAACAACGGCTGCCTTTTGAGCGGGTTGCCGCAGACCGAGACGGAGAATCTCTCCGCCGGACTGTGGTTGGTTTTCTGCACCTATTTTGCAGCCGTACCGAGTCTTCTCCGTTTCGGACATTCACGAAAAGGAGAAGACAAAAATGGTCAACTATTACTACGCACAAGATGAAAAGTTTGAAAACGGCATCCATTACCTCAAAGTCCCCATCATCGTCACCCCGGAAACTGTAGAGGTTAATCATCAGCGTATCTTCATGGTTCAAATCGGCTACCGTCAATTCCCGTGCATCTACGATTGGATTCCGGCATCATACTACGATATGCATAAACGTGACCTTGAACAGCAGGCGAAAGAGGACGAGCGTTCCCGCAGATGCCTTATCCCTGACCCGAAGAAGACTGGCGGCAGAATCCGTTGTCCCGAATGTAATCGCTGCATCAGTTGCCACTACGCAAGGAAGCTGGACTTCGACAACGGCCATGACGCAAGCCTCAATGCCCTGATGGAAGATGGCTTTGACGCTGAAACGGGGGTCGAGTGTGAGAGCGATTACGATGCCGCCTCCTCATCGGCTACGCCCGAAGACATCCTTATCAGTGAAGACGAGAAGAAGCACCTTGACGAAACCTTGGATATTCTGGTCAGCCTTTTGGCTGAGCGTAAGCCGAAGTATGGTGCTATCTTTTCGGAACTCCGCAAATGTGAAACGAACGCCTCTGAAATTGCCAGACGCTGTGGTTTGAAATCGAATCGCACGGCAGAGGATGTCCGCAAGGTTCAGTCAATGGCGAAGGAACTGTACAAGAAAATGAGGTAACAGCAAACGGCGGTGTCGGATCAGCTCCGGCATCGCTTTTTTACTGTCCATACCAACCTTTTGATATTTCTCAGCAACTTTTTGATAAATCCCCCTACTTTTTGATTTTTCTCAAAGGGGGTGCAAAGTAAAAGACGGCGGTAGCTTTTCCGCCAAAAAGAAAAATCCGAGCAGAGAGGACATTTGCACCCCCTTGCTCGGAAAACTGCTTGGTATAAGGATTTTTTCGATAGAAAAATTAAAAAGTACGGTAGCCCATTGTATCATGGACTACCGTCTTTCGTGGCGCAGAAGGAGAGATTCGAACTCTCGAACCGCTTTTGACGGTTACACGATTTCCAATCGTGCGCGCTCGACCAACTACGCGACTTCTGCATAAGTGTTCAAGAAAGAAACAATATTCTTTTCAGCTAGATTATTATATTAATCTTTATTTCAAAAGTCAAGCAATATATTCACCCTCGGTGGAATATCTCACGGATTTGGCTCAAAAGGCAGAACAAACTCCCGACAAAGATTATTATCTTCCTCGTCGGGAGCTGAAGAATATACTGTCAGTCGGCCAAAAGTGTCCATACTTCAGCATCCAGTTTTCCGTCTTCCTCAATATTATTATCTCTTTGCAACAATTTTATTGCGGAAGTCATCTCGTCGCCATAGAACCCGCATGGAGTGGAGTTTAAATATCCTTTTTCCTGCAAGACTATCTGTGCGATATAAACATAGACGTTTGCGTTTAGTGTATCCGGTAGCAGTTCCTTATCCAAATAATCAAAGGAATTGTTTACCGGCACTATTGCCCCCTTTGAATATTTCGGGGAAAAACTCCCGCTGCCATATTTATTAAAGTAATCCTGTGCTATTTCCTTGCGTCGTATCAGTGTATAGCTGATATTCTCCGCCTGTTCAAAATCGAGTCCGAACAATTCAGTTGCCTCATCCACGCTTTCCGCAGTCAGCAACGTATAATATAAATCGTGGTATCTTTCAACAATCTCGGTATAAGCATAGTCAAGCTGCATTTTCCAGTCAGAAATTGATACCGATCTCTGCCTGGCCAGATCATACAAACCTTTTTTTCTGCCGGATCCCGTCCATGCGAACAGACCGTAAGCGCCACCCTTCGGGCCGGAAACGGCAAATGTCTCTCTGTCTATTTCTCCGATGTCCACCTGTTGTGTGTATTCCATTGAAAACGGATACTCACCGTTTTCAGTCCGGGCCTTGTCTCCCTCTGTCCTGTATGGGCACAGCGCCGACTCATAGTCCGAATTTCCCATAAGCGCAGCAGCGGCATACTCATTCTCATATTGTTCCATGAGGTAATTCCACATCTGCTGTTCAAACGGAATCTCCGGTTCCTGTGTAGCCGAAGGTATGATGTCCTGAGTATTCACGGAAATGCTTTTCTCTTCAGGTATTTGTGTATCCGTTGCCGCGCATCCGCACGTTGTCAGAACAGCCAGCAGCAACAAAAAGCAAATAATACTTTTCTGAGATTTACATCGAATAATAATCCGCCCCTTTTTTCGTGAAATTCGCCTCTAATGTAGAGTGCGCACCCCCTCGCTTTGTGAACGAATTATGAACAAAGTGTTAAAATGCCACGGTAGTGGGGAATAATAACCATTTTTCCGTGGTATTTTGTTAAAAGTGGCTAAATTTCCCTATACATTGTGGGGGCATCCGCTTTATTTTTAATTTCGTCGGTATTCAGCACTTCAACTGTCAGTACTCTGTTGGAAAACTGCAGCTGAATCTGGTCCCCCACCTTTACCTGATAGCTTGCCTTTGCCGGTTTTCCGTTAACAAACACGAAATCCCCGTCACAGGCTTCGTTGGCAATTGTGCGTCTTTTTATAAGTCTTGATACTTTAAGATACTTGTCCAGTCTCATATTGTCCTCTCCTTAACAGAAAACAGCCGCTTTTGTGCGGCTGTTTTCTATTTCTTTTCAATTATTTAACTGCTTCTTTAAGGCCTTTGCCGGCTTTGAATGAAGGAATTGTGGAAGCTGCAATCTTGATGGGCTTCATGGTGCGGGGATCATGGCCAGTATATGCTGCACGCTTTTTTGTTTCGAAAGAACCAAAGCCTACGAGCTGAACCTTGTCGCCTTTTTTGAGGGATTCGGTAATAGCTTCAACAACAGCAGTAACAGCTTTCTCTGCATCCTTCTTAGTCAGACCGGTCTTCGCCGCAACAACAGCTGCGAGTTCGACTTTATTCATATCATTTCCTCCTATTTGCGGATAACTCCACATGTTTGCGGAATGATATTATCATACTTTAGTATGTCAATCAAGAAAAAATCTGCGATAATATGCCATTTTGCAAGGTGTTTTGTATGCCAAAGTACGATTTTGACTATTTCAGTCTGAGTAGTTTGCCGACTTTTTCACCACCCGGTATCATTTTCGTGTCTTCAAGCGATACCGTTTTGAACAGGCTGATTGAAACAAGATATACCGCGATGGCGATTACTATGGCAACTGCCAGACAGATAACCATCCTGAGCCAGGAATCCGTTCCTATCAGGGCGTTCATGCCATAGTATGCCGCCAGGGCGGCTGCACCCATAAGCACGCAGCAGGCAAGGGGTCTCAACACTATTTTGCTTATTCTCGGCTTTATTCCCACAGCCTTGCGTATAAAGATGTAATTGCACACCGCCATCCATATATACCCGATCATCGTTCCGACGGGAGCGCCGGTAATATTGATGCTCGGAATTGCTATAAGTATCCAGTTGACGAGAATTTTTATCAGTGATCCTGATACCATCGAATACATGGGAAGCCTTTCCTTGCCCGAAGCCTGAAGGATTGCATTTTCAATAAGCACTATACATACGAAGAAACTGGCAGCCGCCATAATACGGAGCAGACCCGGCCCGGCGGCATTGGCCGTCGGGTACATTATCTTCATTATCGGATAGGCCATAACAGCAAGTCCGGTTGCCATCGGCAGGGAAATAACCGCCGTGATTCTGAGCGAATCTTCGGAGACTTTGGTCGATTCTTCCTTTATTCCGAGCGCAAGTGCACCGGCGATTGCCGGGACACACGAAATCGTCAGTGGCTGTGTAATCGCGGCCGGCAGGTTGAACAGGGTAATTGCCTTGCTGTATACACCGTACAGCACATCCGCATCGTATTTTGAAAAACCGGCGGCGGCGAGACGTCTTGCGCAGATTCCGGGGTCGAAAGAGGTAAGAATTGCCATCACGCTTGCGCCTATCGCAATCGGTATGCCTATTTTGAGTATGTTCCCCGCTATCTCCCACCCGGAGTCAACAAGTTCATCGTCGTCCGGAACATCCGTAATACTTCTTCCGCCCGTATATGCGGCCGACAAATCCGAATAGTTCCTTCTTCTGTATATTATCATATATGCAAGCGAAACCATCCCGCCTATGGTAACTCCGAATATTGCTCCGGCGCTTGCCTTCGACAGGTCATTTGTGGCCTTCAGGACCAATATCGAGATTACAAGTCCCGAAACCACCTTGAAGAGAACTTCAAGAACCTCGTCTATCGTCGTCGGAAGCATGTTGCCGTTGCCCTGGCAGTAGCCGCGGTAAGCGGAAACCAGACACACCAGCACAATTGCCGGGCTCATCGCCTTTATGCTCAGGCTGGCCTGCGGCTTGCTCAGATAATTTTCCGCCAGCCAGTCGCTTCCGAAATACATTATCGAGGAGAAAAGCACGCCGATGCACGCGAAAGTAATAATGGCGGTTTTGAACGTCTTCTCCTCCTGCTTTCTGCGTCCGTTGACGTCAGCCTCCGCAATCAGCCTTGAAAGCGCAACGGGAAGCCCCGCCGTCGAAAGAGTGAAAAATATGTTGTAGACGTTGTATGTCGCGTAAAAGATACCGTATCCGTAATCTCCGAGGATGTTTCCAAGTGGGATTTTGTAGATGGCCCCGAGGACCTTCATGATGATTACGCCTACCGTCAGGATTGCGGCACCGTATATGAAATTCTGTTTCTTTTCTATCTTTGGCATAAATTATGAATCCGCATTTACCCTCTGGCGCGCCACAAGGTCCGCAAAGAATCCTTTCTTTTTTATCAATTCCTCGTATGTGCCCTCTTCAATAATCCTGCCCGAATCCAGACAGATGATTCTGTCGCAGTGCTTAATTGTCGACAGTCTGTGGGCTATGACTATTCTGGTACATTTGAGCGAATCAAGCGCCTCCGACACTTTCTTCTGGGTGATATTGTCAAGAGCCGAGGTCGCCTCGTCGAATATCAGGATTTTGGGCTTGGGGGCAATAGCTCTGGCAATCATGATTCTCTGTCTCTGGCCGCCTGAAATGCCGCCCGAGCCTTCGGATATCAGAGTATGCATGCCCATGGGCATTCTGCGGATATCATCCGCTATTCCTGCCATCTCGGCAGCTTCCCATGCCTGGTCCAGCGTAAGCTGGGGTGCCGAAATGGTAATATTTGAGAACACGTCGCCCTGGAACAGTTTGCCCTCCTGCATCACGACGCCTATATTACGTCTCAGCGACTTGAGGTCCAGTGTCGAAATATCCTTTCCGTCATAGTATATTGCTCCGCTCTGCGGTTTTTCAAATCCCAGCAGGAGTCTTACTATTGTGGATTTGCCGCAACCCGTTTTTCCGACTATGGCCAGATATTCGCCCGGACGGATTTTCAGAGACATGTCATCGACAACGTTCGGCATGGATTCTGTGTATTTGAAGCAGACGTTGTTCATTTCAATTGAGCCGGACAGACCGGAAACCATTTTCTTGTCTTCGGCTATTTCCGGAACTTCGTTGAGCACCGGCTCGACCATCTTCAGAATCGGCTTTATCTGAGATACGCTCAGCGCTATATCCGAAAGGCCCGCGAATGCTCCTGACAGAAGTCCGTAAGCCGACAGAAACGCATAATAGTTGGCCTGCGATACGCCGCTTTCGATTGCCTGGGAGTAAATGATGAGCCAGCCTATAAGCGTAATGGCCGTGGATATCGCCGAATTGGTCTTCAGGAATCTGGCCGGATTGTACATAAGGCCCGCTTCCTTGGCATACAGTTTGCCCCAGCGCGAGAAGGCTCTTTTCTCTGCTCCCGACAGCTTTATTTTCTGCACTCCGGATATCATGGCATAGCTCATGCCGCTTTCCTTTGCCGACAGGTCCATTATCTTGCTGGTGGTTTTTGTTTTTACAATAGTGGATATTATTGAAAATGCAGTGGTGATTCCTATGATTATCAACGACGGCGCGACAAGTGACGGTGCGTATTCATTGATGGAACCCAGGTATACGAGAGAGAACAGCGATGTAAGTCCCGTACCCATAACGGCATTGAGTACCTGCTTGCACAGGGCAGGTACATTGCCCAGTCTGTTGGACAGTTCGCCGGCTGAATAGTTCTTGAAGAAACTGGCCGGAAGCGAAAGCACTCTTGACATGGTCGCCGCCTCAACCGCGATGGAAGTCTTGGTGTTTATTCTGCCGATGAACATGGATTTTATAGTGTTGAGCATCTGCGAGCTTATCGTAACGCATATCAGGAAAATCGCCACTGAAAGCAGCAGTGATTTGCTGTTCTGCGCAATGACATTGTCGAAGAGCATGCTGTTAACTTTAGGCAGGAGTTTGCCCACCATGGTCACGAAAAACGTAAACATCACGATCAGTGCAATATCCGAGCCTGAAATCATGCCCGCCATATATGCCATGAGGTCCGCAACATTTATCTTTCTGAGCGGCAGTGGCTTGTAAAAAGCGATTGCCTCATCATCGAAAAGTTCGGCGTTGCGTCTGTTTATTTTAATTTTCTTACCCGTAGCGGGGTCAATATATGCGTATCCCGATAGTCCCGCCGGAATGAGGGCAACTATCTCCTGCGAGTCTTTCATCACGGTAAGCATCGCACCGATTGCATCCTTGTACCAGCCCTCGGAGAGCTTTACGCTTCTGCGCATAATTCCGTTTGGTCTGAGCTGGTATTCCAGCTGTTCGTTCGCATCCTTGATGTTGTTCGGTACTTCCCTCGACTTTACGTGATAGAATTTCAGCACGGCATCGATGGCATTCTGCACATTTATGCTGCTGTCATTCAGCTGGGAGTATACTCTTCCGCCGAGAACGGCACCCGCCATCTGGGCGAAGGAATCCGAGAGGACTTCATCGTCCATTTCTTTACGTAGTTTTATCTGATCATCAAACCAACCCATGAAGTCACCCCCTCCTTATTCGTCTGTTACCAGCTGCGTGTAGAAGCCGCCGTTCGCGTACAGTTCTTCGTGCGTTCCGCGCTCAACCACATTGCCGTGATCCATAACGATGATTTCATCGCAGTCACGAATGGTCGAAAGACGGTGCGCAACGATGATACATGTTATTCCGCGTTCTTTGATTGCATTGACGACTTCATACTCGGTTTTCGCATCGAGTGCCGATGTCGCCTCATCAAGGATAATAATCGTCGGATCCTGTGCGAGGACTCGTGCGATTTCAAGTCTCTGCCTCTGGCCGCCGGAAAAGTCTCTGCCGCCCTCGAGCAGCATGTGGCTGTATCCGCCGTCCTTCTTCATGATATCCTCATGAATCCGGGCATCCCTAGCCGCAAGGATAACCTCAAAGTCCTCAATGGAGTTGTCCCACATTTTTATGTTGTTGGAAATCGTGTCTTCAAAAAGGATGATATCCTGGTCAACAACCGCCAGCGAACCTCTGAAAACATTCCTGTCTATTTCGTTGATATGCTTTCCGTCAAACAGCACGTCACCGCTCCACGGGTTATAAAGGCCCGAAATGAGCTTTGACAGTGTGGATTTGCCGCAGCCCGAAGAGCCTACGAACGCCACCCTGCTGCCGGGTTTGAGCGAAAGCGAGAAATCTTTTATCAGAGGATCCGCCAGTCTTGAATAACCGAACGTAACGTTTTTCAGTTCGACAGTGCCGCTGAGCTTTCCGTATGATTCATCACTCGACACGGCCTGGTCATTGTAGTTCGGGTCATCTGGATACTGCATGACGTCTTCGACACGTTCCATGTCGGTACGCATTTCCTGAAGCTGCTGTCCCGACGAAATCAGAGTCGCTGCAGGAGCCGTGAACTTGCCCAGGAAGCCCTGGAAGGCAAGCACCATACCGGGTGTGAACTGCCCGTCAAGCACAAGAAGAACTCCCAGGATTAGAACAACCGCATTTGTCAGTTCGGTGACAATCGACGGAATGGCGCCGAGTATCTGGTTAAGTCTTTCATATCTGACCTTCTGGGTATTGACCCCCGCCTGATATCCGGCCCATTTTTCGAAGAATCCGTTCTCCGCTCCGGCGGATTTGATCGTCTCAATCATTTCTACGCCCGAAACCGTGGTGCCGTACAGCTTGCCCTGGTCACGCATGGCAACACGCGTGATGTTGACTCTCTTTTTTGATATGACATTCGCCACCAGCAGGTTGACTACAATCGAGGCAAGCCCGACAATTGTCAGTTTCAGGCTGTACCTTACCATTACTATAAGGTAGAAAACCATCATAATAACATTCAGTGCAAGAGGCGCGAATGTCTGAACAAGTTCCTCCGCGATGGACGAATTTGTTACCTGTCTCTGCTGAATGTCACCCGCCATACGCTGGGTGAAGAACTCTACCGGCATCTTCAGGATTTTCCACATATAGCTTGTGGAACCGACAACTGCAAGTTTACCGCTGAGCTTTAGAGAATAGATATCCTGAATGAAGGCTACAATTATCTGTACCAGCGTAATAATAGTCAGCATGGACAGAAACGGCATGGCCCACTCCGGATTTTTGCCCGTAAGTATCCTGTCGAGGAACACCCTTGAGAAGCCCTGTGTGATAATGTCAATGAGCGATGTAATAAGCGTTGTAAGTATTACAAACACTATAGCTGCGCCGGCACCCGTGAGTCTCTTTTTCGCAAAGTCGAGCACGCTCTTCTGTTTTCCGCTCGGCACAAAGGTCTCCGACGGTTCAAACATCAGACACACACCGGTAAAGCTCTCGTCGAATGTCTTCATGTCGACAAGAATATTTCCCTGTGCCGGATCGTTTATTACCGCCTTGTTGTGCTTGAAACCGCACAGAACCACAAAGTGATTGAAGTTCCAGTGAATTATGCAGGGGAACTGGCCCTCTGCCTTAAGCTCCTCCGTCTCGAGCCGGTAACCTGCGGCCGTAAGTCCGTAGTTTCTCGCAGCCTTCAGGATGTTGCCCGCATTCGATCCGTCTCTTGACACTCCGCAGTCAACCCTTACCTGTTCAAGCGGTATCCATTTTTCGTAATACGCCAGAACCATGGCAAGACTTGCGGCGCCGCATTCAAGCGCCTCCATCTGCATCACGACCGGCGTCTTCGCCACCCCGCCGGTGACCGGTTTTTTAATCTTCGTTTCTGGCATTACTCTTCACCGTTCTTGCTCAGCACAAATGAAATCGGGGAAATGCTCTCTATGACGATTGTGCCTGCATGTGCGCCTGTATCGGAAGACTCCGTTCCCTCATAGCTTATGCATTTGAGATCAAGTGCGTGAATCCATTCGCCGTCGCTGAAATTGCATAGGTGCTTCTCGTAATCTGAAAGAACTTCATCCGCATTGAGCGCCTGTCCGTCAATCGCAGTGATGGCATAGGTATAGCCGTTGCTGACAACTTTATTGTCCATCGTTACCTTCCCCTGGGCGATTTTCTGTTCGCTCACATAACCGGTGACAACATTTTCTTCGCAATCCACTACGCAGGGGATTGTCGTCTGGAGTTTTGCCGTGCATCCCCAGAAAATGAATCCGGCAAGCAAGACGATTACCGCCGCCAGAATCATCCATACGCTCGGGTTTGCCACCTTAATGTAGTCGTTCAGCTGCTCCGGAGACGAGATTCTCTCAAGGCTTTTTTCTCTGAACAGCTTTTTGTTTTCATCCATTTTGTTCCACCTGCTTTTCGTAGTATTTCGTTATCTTCAGATTGTTGCTGCTGTTGACGTATTCGTACTCGACCTTGTCCATGGTTTTCTTGACCATATAAATTCCGAGCCCTCCGATTGCCCTGTTTTCAGCCGACAGGCTTGTATCGGGGTCTTTCCTGTCCAGAGGATTGAACGGAACTCCGCGGTCCGAGAACGTGATTTCCACACCGCTCTTTTCCATGGTCTCGTCTATACGTACTGTAATCTTGCCCAGCGAATCGCCGTAAGCGTAATTAATGACATTTGCTATTATTTCATCTGCCGCAACATTGATTCTGGCAATTTCCTTTGCCGGGCACTCAAGTTTTTTCAGTCTTTCGTCAATAAAGGTCATTATCTCGTCGTAATTTGAAATGTCCGCATCCGTTGTAAAAATGTTTTCACTGCCGTTGAATCTGAGAGAGAACATCGTGATATCGTCAAACTGCGGCGCTTCGCCTACGAATTTGTCAATATCCTCTCTGACGAGCCTGCAGATATTCTCGCAGCTTTCCTCGCTGGTTTTGTCAAGAATCTCCAAAAGCCGCTGCTCGCCGTACAGTTCATTGTTCGCGTTCGTGGCCTCCGTGACGCCGTCGGTGTACAGAAACAGCTCGTCATGCGGGCAGAGGCATATCTCATGCTTTTCGTACCTGACCCCGTCCATGCCTGCCAGAACGAAGTTGGGCTTATGGTCTTTGATAAATTCGTATTTGCCTTCTGAGCAAAGGAGCGGGGGATTGTGTCCCGCGTTGCAGTAGGTCAATACTCCCGTTTCGATATCCATCAGTCCGAGCCAGCATGTCACGAACATCCCGGCCTCGTTGTTGTTGCAAAGTTCGTGATTGACCTCCGCCATTATCTCCTGTACGTCCATGCCTGCCACACCATAGCTCTTGATAAGCGTCTTTGCGCGCATCATGAACAGCGCCGCGGGAATTCCCTTGCCGGAAACGTCCGCTACGCAGAAGCCCAGCTTTCTCCCCTGCATCAGTTCGAAGTCGAAGAAGTCTCCTCCGACTTCCTTTGCCGGAGCCATCGTTGCGTGAAGTTCAAACTCATGCACATTAGGATACGGCGGGAATACTGTCGGCAGCGCGGATTTCTGAATATTCTTCGCGTATTCCAGCTCTGCGTTGATTTTTGCCGCTTCCGCCGCTATATGCTGTTTTAGCGTATCGACGGTCTGGTTGATATCGTCCGACAGCGAGTTGAATTCCTTGTTGCTCCTGACATCCACTACAACGTCAAGGTTGCCTTTCGCTATTTGGTCAAGAGAGTCCGTTACATTCTGGATGTTGTCCACAACCAGCATTTTTAGTAGCCTGTATATTATCCAGAACATTGCAATGAAAATAATAGCTTCGAGAATCGTGATTATGGACAGCGTCGTATTTCTGGTAATAAGTATTTCATTTGAGGGCAGAACCGCAAATATGAGATAGCCTTCGACCCAGTCGCCCAGGCACTTGTACTCGGTGCTGCCGAGCATTTGCGTAAACGGCTTTCCGTCCGCTCTTCCCTCGAGGCTCTCTATATTATATCCGAATTCGGAAATATTCTTTCCGACGGTGTCCTGATACGGCGACGATACTACAACCCCGCTGTCGTCGATTATCATGATGTACCCGCTCTCGCCGACATGACGGTTTTTGGTTACATCGATAACATCCTCGTCTATATCCTTCTGGAAACGTTCCGAACCGTAGCTGACCTGGATAAACCCGCCTTTTTTCAGCGTGACACCTGCGAATTTTCTCCACTCATCGCCGTTGATTGTCATCGGGCGGTATTCCTGAACATATTCCTTCGTTCCGTTCAGCAGGCAAATGAATTCACCGGACTGCTCACCGGAGTTCATGTCAAAGTTTATGAATCCCTTATCCGTGCTGTTGGTAATAATTCCTTTTTCGTCGACGATTACAATATCCTCAACGTCAAATATATCCTTGAGGTACTTCAGAAGAAGATCCTCCGGGGATTCCCTTCCGTCCTCTTCCAGAGGCACTTCCTCGGGCTTTTCTCTGTGTTCCGTCTCGGCTTCTTTCGCAAACTCTTCCTCAAGAATCGTCACGGGCTTTTCCGCAAGCTCCTCCTTGAGTTCGTCTCCGGGTTCTTCTGTAGAGCCTTCCCTGTACTCCTCAAGAATATCCATGAACAGCGGCTCGCCGAAGAGCGTCTCTTCCGAATCGATATACTCGACTATTTTATTCGCCAGATTCAGGAGGTTCTTGTCGGATGCGTCCTGAATGTCCTGTTTGACATCCCCGACGTTGAGAATCAGCATCTTGTCCGCATTGTTCTCGGCAAGCATGGTATGCATATATCCCATCACCAGAATAGTGACAGCAAAGGCCGCGACGACCAGTACCAGCAGCCATTGTTTGACTATGTCCCTGATTCTTTTGTCCTGTGTCAGGCTGTTCTTGTTCTGCAAGGCTTCATCACCTCTTCTTTGGATTTGCGCCATATACTGTTATATAATAATAAAGTATACACCAGCACCGAAAAAATGGGAACAAAAAAAGCGCCTCTTTAAAGAGGCGTTTTTGAATTGGTTGTTATCCCTTGTACGGAATGAGAAGCTTGTGTCCTTCGCGAACAATGTTGGCATCAGGGATGTTGTTGAGGGATGTCAGCGTCGCTACGGTTGTTCCGTATTTCTGTGCGATTACGGAAAGGCAGTCGCCTTTCTTTAACTGATATACGAAGCAGGGGCCTGAATAGCCTTTGCCGCCGTTCACTTCGGTAATTTCTATTTCGTCAAGAGCTTCATGATTCTTAAGCATTGTTATATCCTCCAGCTATTTTTTAGTTTCAATGGATAATACGCGGGATTGCAAAAAACATTACACTCCGTGAGCGTATTTTTTTATTTTTTTTTGTTATTTTTATGTCCAACAGATAGATTATACACCCGCAGGAACCAAATAGCAAAAAATACCGTTATTTTTCGGATTTGATTCTTTTCGCGGGTTTCCCGACAAGCACCGGAAAATACTTTTCGAGAATATACGCCGGGACAATGAGAACCACCGACGACACGAGCGCAAACAGGTACGACAGAACCGTGGCTTCTAAAAGAAGCTTCGTGCTGTCCATGAAGCTCCAGCATACAGCCATATAAGGCACGCCGATGACGCTGCGAAGCACAGTATCCAGCAGGCTCTGGAACTTGCCGTGCAACCCGTAGAATGTGATGGTGTTTCTCCCGACGAACAGCATGTATCTGTTGGATTTCACGACCTTGCTCAGCGCCGCGACAGCCGGTATTCCGAAGACCGACGACACATAGTGGTGAATTACCCAGTCAGCGGTTTTGAATACATGGTGCGTGAACTGCGGCACAAATACGATCAGCAGAAGCGCAGCCCACAGGATTAATCTCTTCGCGGCCGTGTTTTGTCTGTCAAAGAAGCCTTCCCATCTGTGTCTGAAGAAATATCCCAGCAGCATCAGGAAAACTCCTCTCGGAGCGTACTCGAGGTGCCAGACAAACCTGTGTCCGGTTCCGCCTATCGCGGATGTCTCGCCAAGCACATAGAAGAAAACAGAAAGGACAAAGCTTACCGCCAGAAAAAGCGCCGTTTTTTTCTTCTCGCCGGTTTTCATGCGGCCGTACAGTTCTATCACGAAATAAAAGAACATGAAGGACGTGAAAAGGGCCGCGACAAACCACATTTCGTCTCCTCTGAGCCTGATCTGCAGAAAGTTGTTAATAAGCCTTGTTTTGAGATCGAGCTGCGAGTCGTTGAAGGAAAACACTTCGGCCGACAGAATAATAAACATGCTGAAAAACAGCCACGGCACGAGAAGCTGCTTCACCTTTTTCCATGCGAATTTGCCGAAACCCGGTCTGTGCGTATAAAGGTATCCCGCGGCGAAGAAAAATCCGCTGACGTAGAAAGGCGAGTTGAACGCATCCGTAAGTCCGGTAAAGCTGGGCGCATGCTCGGCCATAACCGCAATAATGCAGAAATATTTAAAAATGTCTACCCATTCGATTCGTTTCATCCTGGCTATTATAATTGTCTCCCGGTAATATGGCAAGAAAAAAGGGGCCGCCGCATATCGTGTCGATACCGCAGGTCCCTGATTTTTGCTGTTCAGTCGTTTTCGGGCTTTGGGCCGTCCTTTTTGCATATGATGCGTCCCGCGGCCAGAGAAATCTCCGCCAGAGCGACTCCCGAAACGACGTCAAGCACGTAATGCTGCTTGATAAACACCGTTGAAAGAAGCACGAGCAATGTCAATATGCTCGACAGCAGCGCATGCGAATGCACGTATATTTCCCCGGCTTCCGCCGCTGCCTTCTTTTCCGGGTCCTGTTTGATTCTGTTCCATTCCTTGCGGTTGATGCATTTTATCATTTCGCCGGTATATCCCTGTTTAATGCTTCTGGCAAGCTCCGGGACTCTTCCCAGTTTGAACTCCTCAATGGCGAGGCGCATGCACAGCCAGCTTTCCAGACAGTGCATCGAAGGAAACACGTTATTCGGCACGTCAAAGAAGAAAACCACTTTGCAGCACCAGGTGAAAACCCCGTTAACGGTTACTTCAGGTCTGTCGACCGCGCTCGGCACGGCGACGAACAGAATCATGCACACCAGTTTGCTAATTGCGCCGGCAATAAGATACTTTCTCATAACGGGTCTGTCTTCTCTTGCCAGTCTCAGGTAGTATACCGCCCACTGGATGAATGCAAGCACGTAAAACACGATAAACACCGGCGTAAACGGTATTAAATCGTCAAGCGGCAGCTTCAGCAGCATATGGGGTCTGCCGAGATTCACCAGCTTGGGCACGAGATACGCAAAGAAGTGAATCCCGATAACGGTGATTACGGGTATGAATGCGTGCTCGGGAAATATTCTGTATGCAATTGTTTTTAACTTATTCATCGAAAAAGCCCGGTAAAAGGGAAAAATGCAGGCGCGGGCCTGCATTTTTCCGATTATTATTCAGATTATGCGTTGCGAACGCTGTCAATGTGACGTGTGAGGTCGAGCATCTTGTTGGAAAAGCCCCACTCATTGTCGTACCAAGCCATGAGCTTTACGAAGTTGTCGTTGAGCGCGAGGCCTGCTTTTGCGTCAAAGATGGAAGTATGTGCGTCTGTTCTGAAATCGGAGGAAACGACTTCCTCGTCAACATACTCCAGAACGCCTGCCATTGTGGTCTCGGAAGCCTTCTTCATTGCTGCGCAGATTTCATCGTAGCTGGCTGCCTTGTCGAGACGTACGGTAAGGTCAACTATTGAAACATCGCCTGAGGGGATACGCATTGAAGTTCCGGTGAGCTTGCCCTTGAGTTCGGGGATAACCTTGCCGACTGCCTTTGCAGCGCCCGTGGATGTCGGGATGATGTTGTTGTAAACACTGCGGCCGAGACGCCAGTTCTTCTTTGAGAAGCCGTCAACAACTGCCTGGGTTGCTGTGGAAGCATGTACCGTGGTCATGAGGCCTTCGACAATACCGAAGTTGTCGTTGAGAACCTTTGCCATGGGAGCGAGGCAGTTTGTTGTGCATGATGCGTTTGAAACGAACTGCATATCCGCTGTGTACTTGTCGAGGTTGACACCGCAAACGAACATCGGAGTGTCATCCTTTGCAGGGCCGGACATAACAACGACCTTTGCGCCTGCGTCAATATGTGCCTGTGCGGATTCCTTGTCGAGGAACTTGCCTGTGCACTCTAAAACATAGTCAACACCGAGCTCACCCCAAGGAATGAGGGTAGGATCGCGATACTGGCTGTCAGCAAGAACCTTAACTGTCTTGCCGTCAACAACGAGAATGCTCTTCTCGTCGTCAGCTTCGACTGTGCCCTGGAACTGACCGTGAACCGTGTCATACTTGATTGAATATGCGAGCTGTGAAGCGGGATGTCCCGGAGCATTGATGGCAACGACTTCGATATCGTCAGCCTTTATTGCTGCGCGGAATGTGAGAGAGCCTATGCGGCCGAAACCATTGATACCAACTTTAACCATTGTTTTTTATCCTCCAAAAAAATACTTATTATCAACCTTGCAAATAATATCAAATCCGTATTGAAAATTCAATTGTCAAAATCAATAATCGTATACTCCTCCGCCGATAAATTCGCGCAATAAACTGTCATTTGCTACAAATCCGTCACTTATTTCGCCAAAAAGCTGCAGTGCCGGGAGCACCTGCCGGAGTTCGTCAAACCTCTCTATGCCCTCCGGAATTTCCTGGAACAGTTTTGTCGCCGTCGAATTCATGACCGCCAGCTCATTCGGCATGCAGGTGTCGAACTGAAAGTCCGCCTTGTTTTTGAACGGTGAGATATAAAGTTTCTCGCCGCGCCGTACGTTTGCCCACATCTTCATCGTGTACTCGGCTTCGGCGCCACGGAAATTGTAGTCTCTGACCAGTCTTCTGACCAGTCTGAACCATGTCCTTTTGAAAACGACCTTGCCGCCGAATTCAACATCTGACCTTGCCGAAATATACAGCTTGAAAGCTTCGGGATGAGTATCGGTAATAATATCGTTCAGAGCATGAATCCCTTCGAATATTACCGCCTCGTCCTTACCGAGCTGAAGCGACTTCGACGGCGTCACCGCTCTTGCCTGCTTTGAAAAATCATACTTGGGGATCAGAATCTGCTCCCCTTCGGACAGCTTCGTGAAATGTCTGTTCAGCAGTTCCATGTCCAGACAGAGCGGCGATTCGAGGTCGTAGTCCCCGTTCTTAGTTCTGGGCGTGTACTCGGGGCTCACGGTCATGAAATAATCGTCCAGAGCAACGTAATGGGTGTGGACGCCCTTTTTCTCAAGCGCCTCGCTGATTTTGAACGACGACGTGGTTTTACCCGAGCCCGACGGTCCCGCGAGAAGGATAATCGGGCTTGCGGAAATATTGTCGCATATTTTATCCGCCGCCTTTTTGACCTTCTTTTTGTATAACTCCTCGCTCTCTTCGCAGAACCCCTTCGGGTCGCGGACAGTCTTCAGGTTTATGTCTTCAAGCTTGTACATATCTTTCAATGTATTCCAAAGGATACTTCGGATTTACCTTTCTTGAGATTTTGCCGTCTTCAATTATTTTGGTGCTCCCTCCGGCGCCGAGAGCGATTACGGAGCAGAGCTCCTCCATCATGCAGATATTGTAAAGATTTTCGTTGCCTTGTTTTGTCCATCCCGTATTTTCGAATCCGCCCGACATGTTTTTCTGGCGGTAGAGATAATACGGTTTATATCCGTTCTCGCGCAGTCTTCCGTACGCGTAGTCCAGCATCCTTGCGACCTCGGCCGCTCCGGGTATATCCGTGCCCTTTACCGTTATGTTCGACCCGTTCTTTAGTGAAAGCGTATGGACGGTAATGTTCTCCGGGCTAAGATTAATCACCTCATCGATTGAAGCGAAAAAGCCCTCGACGCTGTCGGAAGGGAGTCCCGCTATCAGGTCCATGTTGATTTCGATGCCGCCGGCCTGCCTTACGAGCTTCAGCGCTTGGCGGATATCCTCCGCGGTATGCTTCCTGCCTATGGCCTCAAGCACGCTGTCACTCATTGTCTGGGGATTTACGGACACGCGGGTCACGCCGTGCCTTTTGAGTACTTCGAGCTTTTGAGCCGTTATGGTGTCCGGCCTTCCCGCTTCCACGGTGAATTCCCTGAGCTTTGTCAGGTCGTAGCGCTGTTCGAGCCTGCCCAGAACTCTATCAAGCTGTTCCGGATTAAGCGTGGTCGGGGTTCCTCCCCCGAAATACACCGATACGATATTCCCCCCGATTTCGGTTTTATCCATTTCCTTCAGGAGGGCATCTATGAACGGCTCTATGAGCTTCATGCTTTTTTCAACGGACGCGCTAACAAAACTGCAGTACGCGCATCTGGTCGGGCAGAAGGGGATTCCCACATAGAGGCATACATCGCCGGGCAGGAGGCTGTCCTGCGCGGCCTGTGTAAAGCATGCCGTCTCATAGCACAGCTGCGCTCTTTCGCGGCTCACATCGTAGAGCTTAGAAAACTCCGCGGCATTCATCAGCGGCCTCATAAGCTTTCCCGGACGCACACCCGTAAGCGCGCCCCACGGCGGTCTCTGCGCCCCGGATGCGATAACCGCTCTGTATATCGACGTCTTTATTATCTTCTGGGCGGTGCTGTCGCTGATATCTTCAGCCCTGCATCTCGCGGTCCCCTTATAGCCGTTGTAATCGGCGCTCGCCGTGACATACCTGCTGCCGTACGACAGTTTCGAGCGCAGTTCTCCCTCTAGTTTCAGCGCTGCTACCGTCTGGTCCACGGCATACCTGTATTCATGTCCGATCATTTCAAATTTCATAAGCAAAAATACTTTTATCTAATATTCACAAAATTTCATGTAAAACATTTTATCAAATAGCACTTGACAGAATCAACAAATATTGATATTTTATATATTTTTTCTTGACTTTCATAAAAAAACTGTTG
>R27__coassemble_494_pt1 | contig 24838 bp, 26 predicted proteins | sample R27__metabat2_low_PE_023 | metagenome-assembled genome bin R27
TTTCATCTATAGGAGCTTCTGCTTTCTTCTCTGCTGCAGGATTCTTTTCTGCGGCGGGTTTCTTCTCTGCTGCAGGCTTCTTCTCAGCCTTGGGAGCTGCTTCCTTCTTTTCGGTCTTGGGAGCTGCTGCTTTCTTCTCTGCTGCAGGAGCTTCCTCTTTCTTTTCAGCTGTCTTCTTGGAAGCTGAAACCTTTGCGGGCATCTTGGAAGGATCCTTGGCTATTTCGCAAAGAGCCTTGAAGGCTTCTGCATCGTGGATAGCCATTTCGGAAAGCATCTTGCGGTTCATATCTATGCCGGCGGTCTTGAGACCGTGCATAAATGTAGAATAATTCATGCCGTTTGCCTTGCATCCGGCGGAAATACGGGTAATCCAGAGCTTGCGGAAGTCTCTTTTCTTCTGCTTGCGGCCGATGTATGCATAGCGGCCGGACTTCATCATCTGCTCGTTAGCCATCTTGAAGTGGCGGTGTTTATTTCCCCAATAGCCCTTAGCGAGCTTTAAAACCTTATTTCTGTGTTTGCGCGTCATCATTGCGCCTTTTACTCTTGCCATTTTATTATCCTCCTATTTAATACCGCTGCCCTTATTTGTAAGGGATCATTTTTTTGATTGTGGCTTCGTTGGTGACGTCAGCATATGTTTCGCTGCGAAGGCGTCTGCAACGTTTGGTATCCTTCTTGGTGAGGATATGGCTCTTGTAAGCGTGAGCTCTTTTAACTTTTCCACTCTTGGTGAGATTAAATCTCTTCTTCGCTCCGCTGTGTGTTTTCAGTTTCGGCATTTTCTATTTCTCCTTTATTATTGTTTTCTGTCTCAGCTGCTTTTTTCTTTTTTTCGGGTTTTTGCGGTTTGGGAGAAAGGAACATAAACATATTTCTTCCTTCGAGTTTTGCTTCCTTATCCACGGTGGCTATGTCTTCGCATTTTGCCGCGAAGTTGTCAAGCAGAACTCTGCCTATGTCTGTATGAGCCATCTCACGTCCGCGGAAGCGCACGGAAACCTTGACTCTGTTTCCCTCATTCAGGAACTTGATACCGTTCTTGAGTTTGGTGTTAAAGTCATTTTCGCCTATCGAAGGACCCATGCGAATCTCTTTAACTTCGATTACCCGCTGGTTCTTCTTAGCTTCCTTTTCTTTTTTGGTCTGTTCGAACTTGAACTTTCCGTAGTCCATTATTCTGCAGACCGGCGGTGTGGCATTGGGAGCAATTTTGACAAGATCATAGCCCTGCTCTTCGGATATCTTTAAAGCTTCCTCCGAAGACATAATACCGAGCTGTTCACCGTCAGCCCCGATGAGTCTGACCTCAAGGTCAGTAATCTCCTCATTAATCTGATGATTGTCGTTTGTGGCTATTGTTAAGCACCTCCGAAAAATGAAAAAATGCACGGTAAATCCGCGCACAAATACCCCTTTCGGGAAATGTATTGACCCTACCGCCGATGCAGTACAGGTGAGGCGCGGAAACACCTTCTTTGTTTTTGCTCAGTTATACTAATATAATTGTTCGGCAAAGTCAACTGTTTTTTCTCTCAAATAACGCCGTTTCCCAAATATTTTCTTCAAATAAAGAATATAATTTGTCATACCCCGTTTTACATAGTATAATAATGGCAAATCCTATATAATTCGAGGTTTTTAAAGAAATGAATAAACTAGTAAGAGCTATTACACTTGTTCTTGTATTCGCAGCCGTATTAAGCCTTGGAGCTTTCGCGTATGCTGAAGGCGCTTATGACTATGCTTCCCTTCTTCCACAGAATCCAAACTCCATATACGGCAATGTTCTGAAAAAGTCTCTTGACGGCAACAAATTCCCGTCATCCGACTGGGACAAGATTAAGGTCGTATGCGACAGCTACAATACGAGGCTTACATATGATGGGAAATACACCGCTGGTTATGATGCTCACATGAGCAAAGACAACGCTTTGAATTTACCTATCAGTTTCTACTACGGCGACAATATTCTGTATTATGCCGAGGTCCGCAGCAAGGAAGACATCTCCCAGATTGACTATCAGCTGTATTACTGGAAAGATGAACTTGTTGCCTACCGCCATCTTCCCGATCTGTGCCTGAGATTTTCCGACTACACAAACGACTATGAGGACTATAGCGACATTCTGTCCAAATTCGGCAGTGTATACAGCATAGGAATGCTTGAGCAGGGTTCATAATTTTGGCAGTACAACTCGATTATTCCAAGTTTCTAACCGACAGCGGATTTGCCGGCAGTCTGGGCATCACAGTTGAATGCGCCGAATGCGGACACTGTATTCTTTCAATGAAAATAAAGGAGGAACACCTGAATCCTCTCGGCAAGGCACACGGCGGAGTCACGTTTTCATTACTTGATACCGCCGCCGGAATCGCCTCAGAGATAAAAGAGGACGGAATTCAACGACTGGTATCGATTAACGGCAATATTCATTATCTGCATCCCGTGTCAGTCGGAACGCTTAAGGCCGAGGGCCGTATTATCAAAGACGGAACGAAGACCGCGGTAGCTGAAGCCCGCGCATTCGGTGAGGACGGGATAGAATACGCTTTGGCCACTTTTGACCTATTTTATATTTAGTTTAATCAGTTTTTCTCTGTAGAAGAAACGGATCATACCAGTTGAAGTATGATCCGTCTTTCTTTATTTCTTCAATATCAAAATCCTATTATTCGGTCTTTGCTGTTTTTGCCTTGGCAGCCGGTTTTTTAGCTGTTGTCTTAGCGGCGGGCTTCTTTTCAGCCTTAGGAGCTGCTGCTTTCTTCTCGGCTGCAGGCTTCTTTTCTGCAACGGGTTTCTTCTCGGGCTCGGGTTCGGCCTCTATCTCCAGCGGCATTTCTATAATTTCCACGGTGGCATCCTCTGCGAAAGGCTCGTCCAGTACTTCTGTGCACATATCGCAGAATTCCTCGAGTTCTTCATCAGAAAGGGATGCGAGAAACTTCATCAGCTGTTTGTCGGCCTTCTTCTCCTTCTTTGAAGTACCGCAGAGTCTTTCACCCATCGGAGTCAGACGGATGAGAAGCGCATCATCGGATGCTTCATAATCAATCAGTTCGAAGCAGTCCAGTACATCCAAACACTCGTCGAGCTTTGACGGTTTCATGTCAAGCCACTCGCAAAGAGAGTAGAAATCCATGTCATCGTATTCGAAAAGTGCTCTGAGTATTTTCTTTTCCTTTTTCTTGAGTTCAATCTCCGGCATCAGATTAAAGAAACTGCAAGCAAAATCAAAGCTTTCAGCAGATGCCTTGTTCTTTTTCTTACCCATAGGTATTTCCTCCTGTTATTATTTCAAATCTTTATTTATTATCTTTTTCGTCAAAAAACATTGCTGTAACCAGTTCCGTCTTGTCGTGCAGCGAGTATCCCGCATCAGCAAGCGAACGTATGTTGTCAAATACCTTTTCAACGGTCTCTCTGGTCTTTTCGTCTATTTTTTCTTTTTCCTCGGTCTTTATTATCGCTTCAGCGATCAAATCCGGGCTTTTGAATATGGAGAAGCCTCCTTCGGGATCTTCGTCTGTAATGTTATCTCCGAGATCATTGACTAACCCCTCTCGCATCTCCCCGAATTTATTTATCTCTTCTTCATCAAGTTCGGGATACTGGGGTTTCATCTCCTTGAGCGTTTCAAGGACTATTCTGGACACTATCAGACGGCAGTACCACTTGTGATCTGCCGGCACAACATACCACGGGCTGTTTTTGGTGGAAGTCCTGTTGACCATTATTTCAAAAGCATCCATATAATCATCCCAGTATTTTCTTTCCTCAATATCTCCGGATGATACCTTCCAGTTCTTCTTTGGTGTATCAATTCTGGAGAGGAAGCGGCGTGCCTGCTCATCCTTGGATACATTCAGGAAAATCTTTACCACACGTGTTCCCGTGCTGTAAAGGTAGCTTTCAAAATCATTAATCTGCTGATATCTGTCTTCAACCATATCAACACCGCTCAGGCGGTCAGGCCAGAGCTGATTTTTGTACAGAGAGTGAACTCTTCCTATAAGAACATCCTCATAATAACTGCGGTTGAAAATGCTGATGTTGCCGCGTGCGGGCATGGCCTGCCAGAATCTCCACAGATAGTCATGGCTTGACTCTTCGCTTGACGGTGTCTTGAAGCAGTATTCTTTTACTCCGTGGGGTGTCAGTGTGCTGAAAACGGTGCGGATAACTCCGTCTTTGCCTGCAGCGTCCATAGCCTGGAAGACAAAGATGACGCCTTCCTTTCTTGCCGCATACAGCTTCTGCTGAAGATTGTTTATTTCATGCAGATTCGAAATGAATTCTTCTACCGCTTCCTCGCGGTTATCAAATTCGCCCTTGTCGGCTGCATCAAACTTGGAAATGTTAAATACTTTTTTGCCTGCATACTTATATTTGGATATGTTGGACATTATTATTTCCTCCCCGTATATATTAAATCCGCAGATTAATATTTCAATTCGTCTTCAGCTTCGGATTTCGCAATCTCCTCCGCTTTCTTTTCCTGCTCTATTGCGATTTTCACTATTCTGGACGTTCCGAGTCTCGATGCCCCCAGTTTCATGAACTTGGCGGCATCTTCAAGGGATGATATTCCGCCGGCAGCCTTGATTTTCAGTGAAGGAGGGCAGTTAAGTCTCATTAGCTCCACATCGTCGAATGTGGCTCCACCCTTCGAAAAGCCTGTAGATGTCTTTATGTAATCGGCATGGCACTGGCTTACGATATCACAGAGTTCTACCTTCTCGTCATCGGTAAGCAGGCAGCATTCAATAATAACCTTGAGAATTTTGCCGGCTGTAGCCTTTCTGACCGCCATGATGTCTTTCTTGACATTTTCCCAGGCGCCGTCTTTTACCATCGACAGATTAATGACCATGTCAATCTCGTCTGCGCCGTTCTTTATGGCATTTTTCGCCTCAAATGCCTTTGCCTCGCTTGTCATATATCCGTTCGGAAATCCGATAACGGTGCATATTCTCATTTTGTTGCCTACATATCTTTTGGCTCCGGCGACATGAGCCGGCGGAATGCAGACAGATGCGCAATGGTACTTTATTGCCTGATCGCAAAGATTTCTTATCTCCTCGGCCGTGCAGTCCACTCTAAGAAGAGTATGGTCGCATATCGACAGAATTTCCTCTATTGAAGGGCTGCTAACGCTTTGGGCTTCGTTTTCATCCATAACTTTTATACCTCGTATTTTCAGTTCCCGTACGGCAATGCCGTTTCCGGGAATTTGTCTTCCTGTAAATGTCCCGTCGTAGATATATTTCGAGCCGCATGAAGGGCTGGACTGTTTCATGACAGCTTTGCAGCATCCGAACATTTCCGCCAGTTTTACGGCCGTCATTGCACCTTTTTGATACTCTTCGGTAACATCCCTGCCGGCGGATGAGTATACTTTTCCGTCTCTGATTTCCGAGGGGTCTCTCGGGACGCTTAGACCTCCGGCAACCTCCGGGCATACGGGCACAAGCCTGTAGTTCTTTTTCAGTTCCGCTATAGCCTCGTCACTGAGTTTGTTAGACCCTCCGCAGTATTTGCATTCGTTTCCGAGCAGACACGATGATATCAGGAGAGACTGCATCTTATTTCCCCGTCATTTACGTCAAGATCTATTCTTGAAGGTTCTTTACCGAGTCTGATGACCTCTTCTGCTATAAGGTCTTCAATGTTTTTCTGAATAAGACGTCTGAGGTTACGTGCCCCATAAGTAACACTGTAACCGTCGTTGGCCAGCTTGTCAATTACATCATCATTCCAGTTCAGGGCTATTTCCTTTTCGCCCATAACATCTCTGAGCTCTTCGAGCATCAGGCCCGCAATGGCCTTGAAATTGTCCTCTGTAAGCTGGTTGAAGCAGATAACCTCATCGACGCGGTTGATGAATTCAGGTCTCAGGAACTCTTCGAGCGCTTTCATTGTCTTTTCGCGCGTCATATCGCTCAGCGTGCCGCCGAATCCCACGGAACCGGACTTGGTATTGGAACCGGCATTTGTGGTCATAATTATGATGGTGTTTTCAAAGTTCACCGTTCTGCCCTGTGCATCGGTAATTCTTCCGTCATCAAGTATCTGAAGAAGGATATTCATAACGTCAGGATGGGCTTTTTCTATCTCATCGAAAAGAACAACGCTGTACGGTTTGCGTCTGACTTTTTCCGTCAGCTGGCCCGCTTCGTCGTAACCCACATATCCCGGAGGCGAACCAATGATTCTGGAAACCGAGAATTTCTCCATAAACTCCGACATGTCAAGTCTTATCATGGACTCGGGGGAATCAAACATATCCTCCGAAAGGGCCTTGACAAGCGCCGTCTTTCCGACGCCTGTGCCGCCGACGAAAATGAAGCTTACCGGCTTGCGCTTGGATTTCATTCCAATCCTGCTTCTCTTTATAGCCGCACAAACGGCATCAACGGCGTCATCCTGGCCGATTATTTTGGATTTGAGTCTGTCGTTCAGACCGGAGAGCCTTGTTATCTCGTCTTCCTTTATGGTGGATGCGGGTATCTTTGTCCACAGTTCAATGATTCTCGCCAGATTGTCTATTGTAAGGACCGGCCTGGACTGGCCCTTGAGCGTTTCGTATTCGTTTTCAAGCTTCAGTTCCTGTGAACGAAGCTGTGCGACCTTTTCATATCTCTTGTCAAGGAAATCCTGTACATTTTGAGTATCTTCGGGAATCTCCTCCGACTGAAGTTCCTCTCTCTGGCTTCTTACCTTTTCGAGTTCCTTCTTTACAATAAGTTCCCTGTTGATGCTTTTGTCCTTTAGATTGACATCGGAGCATGCTTCATCAATCAGGTCGATTGCCTTATCCGGAAGGAATCTGTCGGAAATATATCTCTCGGACATAGTGACGGCAAGCCGGCACATTTCCTTGGGTATGGTGACTCCGTGGTAATCTTCGTAGTAATGCGCTATTCCCTCAATAATCTTCACGGAATCCTCAATTGAAGGTTCGGCTACCGTTACAGGCTGAAAACGTCTTTCCAGCGCTGCATCCTTTTCTATGTTCTTGCGGTATTCGGCAAAAGTGGTAGCTCCTATAACCTGTATCTCGCCTCTAGATAGAGCGGGTTTGAGTATGTTGGCCGCATTCATCGACCCCTCCGCGTCTCCCGCGCCGACGATGGTATGGATTTCATCAATCACAAGGATAATATTGCCCAGCTTCTTTATTTCCTGGATAAGTCCCTTCATGCGGCTTTCAAACTGTCCCCTGAACTGGGTTCCGGCGACAAGCGCCGTAAGGTCAAGCAGGAAAACCTCCTTGTCCTGAAGTTTAACCGGAACTTCTCCTGAAACTATCTTCTGTGCAAGGCCCTCTGCGATGGCGGTTTTTCCGACTCCCGGCTCACCGATAAGGCAGGGATTATTCTTCTGGCGTCTGTTGAGTATCTGTATTACGCGCTCAAGTTCCTCGGTTCTGCCTATCATGGAATCGAGTTTGCCTTCGCGGGCTCTTCCGGTCAGGTCAATGCAGTAAGTATTGAGAAACTTGCGGTTGCCGGGTCCCTTTTCGTTCTTTTTCCCCGTGTGGGAAACTCCGCCGCCCGTCTGCGTTCCGCCGGCTTCCTGTGCGGGAGGGTTGCCGTTGCCAGTCAGCCCGTTAAGTATCTTGCCGAAAAACGGCATGGTGGAAGTTTTGCCGTCCTCGTCATCTTCCGCTTCATCGGCAGGCATCAGGTTGTCCATACCCTGCATATAGTTCATCATCTCACCCGACAGGTTATCCAGGTCCTCATCACTGATACCGAACCTGTTCATGATATCGTCTATCGGTTTGATGTTGAGTTCGCGCGCGCATTTCAGGCAGAGCCCTTCGTTTGAGGCTTTGCCGTTTTCATCTATTTTGCTTATAAACACCACGGCAATATTCTTGCCGCATCTTGAACACATGGTTGTCTGCATTTTTTTAAATCAACGTCCTCGTAATAAATCTGAATGCCAGGAAAAAGGACATCAGTCCCTTATCCGACACTTTCTTTCCTATTATCAAGCCCAGAAAACCCAACAGCCAGCAAAGCAGTATGCACGTCAGCATCCCCTTTACAAATCCTATTGCCGCGCCCGAGATATCATCCACTAGTTCTGCATTGGGCAGCTTGGCATTCAGGTTAAGCATATCCAGAATAACATTCATGAGAATAATCAGTACCGTGAAGATAATGGTAACGCAAAGCACATATGCGGCAGTGTTGCATATTACCGTAATTACGGAATCCGTCATGGAAATGTTGTTTTTAGTCGCGTAATTTACCGCATCCTGCGCAAGGTCTTCAGACGCATCCCTGAAAAAGCCAGCGGCGCGCATGCATTCATAGGCATAGTCCTCTTTTAGCGAACTGTCTTCGTTTAGCACATCATTAAGGCTCTTGTCGCTGTCGGCATAACCCATATTTGCAAGCACTTCGGCCGTAACAGTATCGGAATCTATGTATCCGCTGACGAAAGGCTCCACGGCAGGCACTAGCTGTCTGGAAATATTCGTTGCTAGAATATTGGACACAACAAGCACGAGTATCAGCGACGCGAGTCCGATAATCGAACGTATCAGTCCGCGCTTATATCCGGTCCATATGCTTATTGCAAGTATTAATACCAGTATCAGATCAATAATTAGTCTCATAAAATTTCACCCAAATCAATAATAACATAATCAATGTGTTGAATCTGTGAACATATTTCCGATTTCGCCTTCGTACCAGAGTCTGTTCAGATACAGCCCCTGAGGCGGCATGGTGGGTCCCGTTAGTCTTCTGTCCCCCTTTTCAAGTAGGGCTCCGATTTCTTCAGGATTTATTTTGCCGTATGACGCGTAGACCATGGTCCCTACTATCGCTCTGCACATATTGTAGAGAAACCCGTCAGCGCAAATGGATACCGTGATAATGTCTCCCATCTTCCGGGCTTCACACCAGTATACAGTTCTGACTGTGGTCTTTGTTTCCGTGCCGACAGACCTCACTGCCTTGAAATCGTGCGTTCCTTCAAACGCTTTCGCCGCTCTTTGCATCAGCTCAAAATCCAGATCCTGCGGATAAAAACAGACCCGGTCCTTCAAAAAGGGATCCCGTATTTTCGCATTTAGAATCTTATAAATGTATTCCTTCTTTACGCATGAACCTATCGCATTGAAATCATCCGGTACCACCATGGCTTTTGACACGGAAATATCCGCGGGCAGATACGCATTTACGGCCAGCGGAAGCTTTTCCATCGGCACGTTGCCGTCTGCCCTGAACGACGCGCAGTACATATTGGCATGTACGCCCGCATCCGTTCTGCCGCATCCGACGCACTTTATCTCGGTTCCGTACACTTTTTCCAGTGCCTCATTCAGCGTCTGGCAGACGGTTCGGTCTTCCTTCTGCACCTGCCAGCCGTGATAAGCGGTCCCGTCGTATTTCAGTCTCAGTGCAATATTTGACATGACGCAAGAATTATTACCGCGGCAACAAACAGCACGCCGAGCACCAGCGCGATATAGTCTCTTGCCTCCATCTTCAGGACCTTCATTCTGGTCCTTCCGTCTCCGCCGTGATAGCAGCGGCATTCCATGGCAACCGCCAGTTCATCAGCTCTCCTGAATGCCGATACGAAAAGCGGAACCAGTATCGGAATAAGAGCTTTTGCCCTTCTGACAAGCCCTCCGGTCTCAAAGTCGGCACCTCTTGCCTTCTGGGCGGACATTATCTTGTCAGTCTCTTCAATCAGAGTCGGTATGAATCTGAGTGCAAGAGACATCATCATTGTCATTTCGTGGACGGGGACTTTGATTTTCTTCAGAGGTCCGAACAGTATCTCCAGTCCGTCGGTAAGCGCTATCGGGCTCGTCGTATAGGTCAGGAGAAAAGTTCCGGTAATAAGGAGCATGATTCTCAGAATCATTTTAAAAGCCCTGTCTATTCCTTCGTAAGTAATTATCCAGCCTTCCTTTACCGGTGTTCCCGTCGTATAGAACATGTTGAGCAGGGCCGTCAGAACAATAATGACTATCATCGGTTTAAGACCGCTGAAGATATTCTTCGGGGATATTTTTGAAACAATCATCATTGCTATTGTCGCCACTACCACCAAAGCATAGCTGATCCAGGAATCCGCATTGAAAAGCGCGACAATATAGAGAACCACAAGGATTATCTTTGTTCTCGGGTCCAGCCTGTGAGCGATGGTGTTTCCGGGGAAATACTGTCCAAGGGTGATATCTTTTAACATCAGACCATCCCCCTTGCCTTTTTAATTGCAGCGACAAGCTGTTCGTGGGTATAGATTGACTCCTTGAGTCCGATAGCATCGGCAAGTTCCGTGCATTTGGGTATATCCAGACCTATTTCGCGTAGTTTTGAAGGATTGGAAAACACTTCCGCGGTTGTACCGTCCAATGCTACTCTTCCCGAAGCGAGAACGATTATTCTCTCGGCAATTCTTGCCGTATCATCCATGTTGTGACTTACAAGTATTATGGTTGAACCTGTTTTTTCACGATATGTGCAAATATTCTCGAGAATTTCGCGGCAGCCCTCGGGGTCAAGGCCTGCAGTAGGCTCGTCCAGAATCAGAACCTCGGGACGCATAGCGATAACACCGGCTATTGCAATGCGCCTCTTCTGACCTCCGGACAGTTCGAGGGGAGACTTTTCAAAAAGCTCTTCCTCAACGCCCGTAAAGCTTGCGGCTTCCCTTATGCACTCGTCGAGTTCATCGCCTTCAAGTCCCATGTTTTTAGGACCGAAAGCAATATCCTTGTACACCGTCTCTTCAAACAGCTGATATTCCGGGTACTGGAACACAAGACCTATTCTGGTCTTTATGTTCTTTTTGGACTCTTTGGATTCGTTTATGTCTTTTCCGTCGAAAAGAATTTTTCCTTCCGTCGGCTGGAGCAGTGCGTTGAAATGCTGGATAAGCGTCGATTTGCCCGAGCCGGTATGTCCCAGGACGCCGACAAACTGCCCCTGCGGAATGGAGAGATTAATATTATCAAGTGCGATCATCTCGAACGGTGTGCCCGCACTGTATTTGTGACTAAGGTTTTCAACCTTTAATTCAGCCATGAGCGAATTTCCTCTGCAGTATCTTCTATAGTTAGTGATGTGAGCGGCAGGCCCAGATCATACAACGTGCGTGTGGTTTCCGGAACGGACAACCCTTCTTTTTCCATGAGTTCCACGTTGCCGAAAACATCTATGGGCGCACCGTCGGAAACGATTTTCCCGTTTGACAGAACGACCAGCCTGTCGGCATCTATACACTCGTCCATATGATGAGTAATGAATACAACCGTCATACCGTGGTCTTTCTGAAGCTTTTTGACGGTATTGAGTACATCCTTGCGGCCTTTCGGGTCCAGCATCGCGGTAACCTCGTCAAGCACAAGAATCTCTGGCTGCATGGCTATTACTCCTGCAATCGCTATCCTCTGTTTCTGTCCTCCGGACAGCAGATGTGGCGCATGCTCGCGGTATTCATACATTCCAACTTCCTTGAGCGCCTCGTCAACCCTTCTGCGTATTTCCGAAGATTCCACACCAAGGTTTTCCGGTGCAAACGCAACATCGTCTTCAACAACGTTTGCCACTATCTGGTTATCCGGGTTCTGAAATACCATTCCGACTCGTGAACGGAGTTCCAGTGCTCTGTCTTCGTCTGCGGTGTCAACTCCGAATACGGTTACTTTTCCCTCGGTGGGAAGGAAAATCCCGTTCATATGTTTTGCAAGCGTGGATTTGCCCGAGCCGTTATGTCCCAGAACCGCGACAAAACTGCCCTCTTCTATGCTGAGGTCAACACCGGCAAGGGTTTCAATGGTGTCCCCTTCGTAGGTGTAATGTACCTTTTCAAACTTAATTACTTCTGCCATCTGCAAGTGCTCCCGCAGGGAAGGACAAGCCCGGAATCCGTTACCGGCAGTCCGAGTTCTTCCGCCCTGGACGTTCCTCCGTATTTTTTGGTGAAAATGCTTTGTGTCATATAACTGAGAACTGACGGTGAAAGACCCGTGGTGTAAGAATTTATTATCACAAAAAGTGGGTCATCCGACAACACATTTGCCGTAAGTGAAACAAAATTCCAGAGGTTTTCCTCGAGTTTCCACACTTCTCCGCCGGGCCCTCTTCCGTATGAAGGCGGATCCATAATAATGGCATCGTATCTGCGGCCGCGCCTAATCTCCCGCTCCACGAACTTTTCGCAGTCGTCAACAATCCATCTGACAGGCCTGTCTGACAGATTGCTAGAAGCGGCATTTTCCTTGCCCCATGCCACCATTCCCTTGGCCGCATCAACATGGCAGACGCTGGCGCCGGCTGCCGCGCAGGCCAAAGTGGCTGCACCCGTATAGCCGAACAGATTAAGAACCGATATTTCCCTTCCCGCAGAGCGAATCATTTCACCGGCATAATCCCAGTTGCAGGCCTGTTCGGGGAATATACCCGTATGTTTGAAATTCATCGGTTTTACGTTGAAAGTAAGGTTTCCGTAATGAATCTGCCAGCTTTGGGGAAGCTTAGACTTCTCCCATTTTCCTCCGCCGCTTGAAGAGCGCGAATACTTCGCGTCGGCGCAGTGCCAGCGCTTGTCGCTCTTCGGAGTGTTCCAGATTGCCTGGGGATCCGGACGCACAAGAGTGTAGTCTCCCCAGCGTTCTAGCTTCTCTCCTTCGGAGCAGTCAATTAATTCAAATTCCGTCCATTTGTCTGAAATAAACATAGTAAATTATTTTAGCATTTTTACAACTATTAATCAACGCAAAAACGTCCACAAACATACAAAAAGCGGGCCGATTGTCATATTATTTCATGCGCCAAATTTGCGTTGACCGTCCATGTCTTCTGACATATAATATGCTTAATTTTTCAAGGGTCGGAGATTGTCGTATGTCTCAGCAGTACAACTACAAAAAGGGGCTTCCGCCGCTCATGCTGTGTCTTTTCCTCTGGGGTTTCCAGCCGCTATACTGGTACATCTGTCCGAACGGTCTCGACACGGTTTTTCTCATGACTATGAGAATCATATGGGCAGCTGTCTTCTGCGTGGTAATGCTGGCATTTCAGGGCAAGCTTGATCAGCTGAAAGATGTGTTCACCGATTCTGCCAAACTCAAGCGTGAAATTCCAGCTTCGCTCTTTCTTGCCATTGACTGGTTCGTATATCTTTTTGCCGTTCAGAACGGCAAGGTTCAGCAGTGCTCTCTCGGCTACTACATTATGCCTCTCGTGCAGTTTCTTATTGGCGCTCTGATTTTCAGGGAAAAACTTCACTGGCAGTACGCAGTTATGCTGGTTCTCATAATCATAGGCATAGTTCTTTCCGTCGGAAGTTTCGGAGAAGTCCCCTATGTCACGCTTATTCTCTCACTGGCCTTTGCCGTCTACGCAGCCATAAAGAAGACCCTGGACATTGATTCCATAGTGTCGACAACTGCCGAAATCCTGATAATGGCGCCTTTTGCGCTCATCTACATTTTCGTTTTCGGTAAGCTCGGTACCGTGATACCCTCAATAGGATTCCAAGGTGTTATTCTCCTTGTCGGTGCCGGCATAGTAACTGCCGTACCGATGCTTCTCTACTCTATAGCGGTTGCGAATCTTCCTCTTATGATGTGCGGTCTGATGGAATATTTATCCCCCACGTTTTCGCTTCTTTGTTCGTTTATCATGGGCGAAAGCTTCAACACCTCAAAACTCGTCAGTTTTCTGTTTATCTGGGCCGGTGTGGCGCTGTACATCATTTTCCTTCTGCGGCAGAGAAAGAAGATGCATTACTGACCGGACACTTGTCCAAATTCTGTCCAAATTTATCATGTGAACGAAAACAAGGACTTGAAAGTGATATTCCACTCTCTCAAGCCCTTGCTTTTTTAACGCTTTTTCGTTATCCGTTTTCTGTTATCAGACTACCGTTATTCTGAATATTATTATTGCGGAATTCGTGTACAGAATAAAATCGTACACATTCGGTGCAAGCTCTGACAGCAGTTCTTCGGAAAGCTTCAGAGTATACGTTCCGTCCGGATTTGATGTTATCTTGTAGTCCTTTTCATCTATCGTCTTGCCGTTAAGTTCCAAAAATCTGAATGCCCCGCTTACGGATGAAAAGACTATTTCAAGCGGTTTACCGCTGCCGGAAATATAGTCTGCGCAAAATACGGGTACGGCGACATGACTTTCTATTACTTCCACATCACCCTTCTTGGTTTCATTATTGTCTTTCACAACGTACTCCTCGTCCGCATAGCCTATCTCAAGTGTAAGATACACGACTTCCATAACATCGCCATTCTCGGTAACGTAAAAAGAAACAATAAAATTGTATTCTCCGGGATCAAGACTGTCGATAAAGTCATCATAGAAATATACGGTATAAGTCCCGTCTTCGTTCTCCTCGACATCGTAGTCGTCCAAGCCGATATCGACCTCTTCACCCTCTATGGACACATAGTTGTATTCGTCCTGAGCTTCAAAGTCTATAAGAAGATCGTCACTGCCCTCCACCTTGTAGGTGTTTCCGAACACCGAGGTTGTGCCGTGCTGATAACCGGTGGAATGGGCCGGCGTACTTCCCCCGGTACCGCCAACTGTAAAGCTGTAGGTCATCGGGGACAGGTTGTTGGAATAGTATGCCTCCGGTACTTCCGTTATGCCGTCTGCGGCATATATTTTGTCTACTTTGAAAGTCACCGTGTAGGTACCTGTCTGGGTAATTGTCAGGTCAGTAGTCGTTTCCGGCGTATTCCCCGCAAAGGTGGACACAACCACCGATGAAAGCGGTGCGGTACCATAGGCCTTGAGATTACACCATTCTTTGATTTCTCTCGTTTCACCGTTCGGATACGTTACGGTGTACGTGTATGTAATAATTGCCGAATCCGTTGAAAGGCCGCATTCGGTCAGAAGATTGGTGTAGCTTCTGTTCATGATGTTAGTCCTGAAACGGATTGTATCGCCTGTCCTGATTTCGCTGTCCGAAAGCGTCTTGCCTGTTGACGGGCTGACCGCGCAGGTCTGGCCAGGAACGTAATCCACATTCATGTACGCGTTCTTGGTTCCGGCAGTCTCTTTCTGGTCTTCTGTCGCATTCGCTGCAGGGGTTAAGGTCGCATAGTAGAATATAACATCATTTAATCTTGAGCCATTATTTATCTTGTAGCTACTTACGCCTTCCTTGGAAGTATACTCACTGACCGTATACATCTCGAGCTGGTTAATTCTGTATATTCTCGGCACTGGGTCCGAAACTCCCGAGACCTCCTGGTAGATGCTGTTGGCAGACTCCGAATCCGCCAGAAACACCGCCTTCAGGGAGTCGACAAGTCCCGTTACCTTTTCCTTTATGTAGCCGTACACATCCACGGCATGTCCGCCAAGGCTCTTACCGGTATCAGGATTAATAAGCGAGTAGCCTATTCCGACTGCGGTACCGTCAGCAAGTTGTTCAAGAGTCTTGGAGAAATTCTCTTTTGAGTTGTTCGCATCGATGTAATTCGATGTTACATAGTTCTCGGCGGCATAGTCGGGAAGGTATCCCGCAAAAGCCGCATTGCTTATTTGCTGGGAGGTGTTATTGGTCCCGTCATTGAATTTTACCGCTCCCTCAACTACAGTCTGCGCATCGTTAATACCGTTGAAGAAATACTTCAGTCCTCTTTCCGTAAGCGAACATTTGTCTGTAAAGTGGTTTACAAACTGCTCAAAAGTCCTGTCTTCGTCGCTGAGTCCGGCTTTCTCTGCCCAGCCAGTGAATTCAAGCATATTGGACGTTGACGCCGCCCAGCACAGGAGCGAGTCCTTTCCGAATTCGCTTGTTCCGACACTGGTCATAGCCTTTTCGGTATCAACCGGATTAATGTTACCGTCAACGGCATTGCCTATTGCAGTCGGCTGGCTGTTGCAGAAATAATAGGCAATTCCCAATGCGGTATTCGATATGTACTGTGCTGTAATATTGGGGTCAAGTCTGAGTCCGGTTACAAAGACGGTATAGTCTTTTCCGTCCGCATTGTTTGTAAAATCGAAGGAAATATAGCTGTATTTGCTGTTGGTGGCAACCCTGTCGCACACCAGATTGGATATTACTATCTGATCTGCTGTAACAATCTCGGCGGGATTACCGTTTCCGGATGCTCCTAATTCCTTTCCCTCACCCAGGCCGGCCGCTCCTCCTAGAAGAATCTCTTCGTCACTCTCTCCAGCTGCAGCATCTTCTCCGGCCTCCTTATCTTCTTCCTCATTCTCCGACTCTGTTTCCATCTGTTCCTTCACGTCCGGTTCCGCTGTCTTGGGTTCAGTCTCTCTGTCTTCCTCCGATTCCCCGATTTCCTCTGTCTCTTTCTGATCATCATCAGCATAATCTTCGGAAACCTCTTTGTCCGTTTCCAAAGAATCTTCATCATCATTAATTACATCCGCCGGCTCGCCAGTTTCGGATGTCGCATCCGATTCGTCAGAAAGTTCTGACGGTCCATCCTGAGTTACTTCAACAATTATTCCTGCTGGTTCCACTTCCGAAACAGCACCGCCAGAAACATCTTCCGCAGCATTCCCTTCGGCAAAAGCAGGAGCCGAAAGTGATGCCAGAAGAACCGTCATAAGTATCAGCGTAATAAACTTTTTTGATTTCTTATTCATATTCATGATACTGTCCTTTATATTCCTATCTTTTATTTATTTGTTAGTCTCAAAGATTTTTATTGGAAAGCAGATAAAGCATACGGCACCGGATATACCGGTATCTGCAGTGCAGTACGCTGTCATTATGAAATTCGTTACATTGCTGACTGACACTGCTTTTGCCTTGTATTTAAATATTATACAACATAACGGGCGGAAATAACAATGAAAGCTTCTGCCCGGGCAAAAAACCGACGGGGCTCATCAGAACCCCGCCGGCTGGATTATCATAGTATATCAGTGGCAGTTATAATACTTGATTGCCGTTGAGTCGGTCAGAATGACGTCGCACTTTCCCGAGTAAAGATAGGTAAAGCACTCTGTCGTACCTCCCTGAAGACGGAACACGTTGCCAAGCTTGCTCAGAGTCTTCTTGTCATTCTGAAGCGCTTCCATCGCTTCGGTCGTTGACGGCATGGCCATGTTCTTGCCCTTGAGGCTGGAAATCACCGCGCCCTGGCGTGCCGCAATAACTATATCGTTATGAATATACGGGCCGTAGACCGTATAGATAAACTTGTCAATTTCCTTGTCCGGAAGTGCTATTCCTCCCCATGCAACATCAATATTGCCTGAGGCAAGCTCGTTGTATACATTCTCTTTCTTAATAGTCATGGCCTGAAGCTGCCATCCGAGAAAATCGCAGACCGCCTGAGCCAACTGGATATCGAAGCCCCAGTAGGAACCTGTCGCGGAATCAATATAAACAAACGGGAAAGAATCAATGTCCACGCCCAGAAGCAGTGTCCTCGGTTCGGCCTCCGGCAGGTTGTCGAGAGCTGTCGCATCCGGTTTGAAATTGATAGCGTTATCGCTTCCGAGCCATTTCAATGATAGTTCGCCTACGGTACCGCGTGATGCAAGCACGGAAATAGCTCCGGTGATGTAGTAATAGAGCATATCATCGTTCCGAAAAGCAAGATAATAATCCTGACTTTCAAGTGTCTGGATGCCTTTTACTCCGTACTCTCCGCTCGACCCGCAGGCGCAAAGAGACAGAACCATCACAAGTATTAATATTACAGATACAGTCTTTTTCATCAGTGTTTTGGTTTATATTTTTCCTTTTTCTGTTTCTTTTCTTCTTTCGGTTTGAACTTCAGGAATAACAGTGTTCCTATCGACAGTATTGCAACGCCCACAAGAATCAGTGGCAGCACGGACGCATTTTTCTTTATGACTTCGGGCTTTGGAGTAATAACGATGGTCGGTGCGGGTTCCGGAGTTGCTTCAACCGGTTCCTGTGTCGGTTCCGGCGTCTGGGCGGCTCTTGCCTCAAACTCGGCACGCTCGTTGTCTATCTTCTCATCAAGCTCCAGTGCGTAACTCACGAGAAGATTGGCTACGTTTCCGAACAGCTGCCTGTTGTAATCGCCGTTTTTCGTCATAACCGTTACTACAATCGGATGCGGCGTGTAGATAATGCCTGCTGCATGATAGACGGCACCGTCTTCCTTGCTGGGATACTCGCCGTATTTCTGCGCTATCTCATAGCTGTAGTCCCTCATAAGGTGCAGATAATCATTCGGCTGGGTCTGCTTCATGAGATCAACAACATGCGGGTATTCATCCGTATGATTGTAGAGATACATCAGTATTTTATTGTAAAACCTGGCAGTATAGTAACTGTCACCTGTAAATTTGGGTTCGGAAAAGTAGTCTTCGCTAAGATCCGTGTATTTAATGAAACGGTCGGAACACTTGTCGCCGTACTCCTCGCCTCCGAGGTACCGGACAATGTCATGTCCGCGGTCATTGTCGGAGTTAACTATTGAAGCATATTCCTGCTGCGCAACGGTGTATCCGTATATTTCCGTGTCCTGGGTAATTTCCCCGGCATTCTCCTTTTCTTCGAGAAGCATGCAGTTAGGTACTTTATACAGCGAAGCCGAATACATCCAAACGTCGGCGTTGTAGTAAAACTCCTCACCGGTCTGGCTGTAATAAAAACCTATTGAAGTATCCCCCGATGAGCCAGCAATACAGTACTCGATTCTTGAATTCAGGTCATCCGGATCTATCATATCGTGGATTTCATACTGTTCCGTTTCTTCGGCATAGCCGAACGGGACGAGAAAAGATGCCATCAGGATTATTAGCAGTATTGATATTATTGATTGTTTTGTTTTTCTCATATGTTCTTATCACCGTTCAAACTCAATAATATATCCAAGTTTTCCGCCGTAGTCCTTGGGCCACTGCGAATAAGGATCATCGCAGGAATCGTTGAGGCACCATTTCCCGTTCATCCACCAGAGCATTATATAATCTTCTTTTTCGCCCTGATCGACATATGACGGTTCACCGTACCCCCATGCATTCAGAGAATTGATATCAATGTCTTCATTGTTTTCCCAGATGTACTTCCCGTTTTCGTCTCTGTGGCAGCCTATCCAGCAGTACTCGATTCCGGCATCGTTGCAGCACTGAATAACACTGTTGAGTTCGTCTCGGTTCTTGATGGTTACGAGATGCCCGCTTCTGGTATTATTTGCCGCTTTCTGGGCCTGAGTCCAGGATACATCCTTCTTTACGGCGCTGTAGTGTATCTGACTGTCCTCTCCGTCATTTGTCTGCGACTGGTCATCGCCTGTTTCCGTTCCCGAAAGAATAACAACGCTCCCCGGAGGTGTTCCGATTTCAAGCATTTCCCCGTCCGTGCCGAGTTCTGAAGACGGTTCCGGAGTCGGAAATACCGTTCCGCTCGGTATCGGAATATTAATATCTCCTTCAACATTGGTATCGGGAATAATATTGTCGGCCTGTATGGAATTTGCTCTTCTTATGCTGCCCAGCATCGAAACAAACAGTATTATGCCTATAATTACAAGAAGGCAGAGAAAAAGCATAAACAGAAGCTTGACTTTCGATTTGAACACTCCGGCCTTCAGAACCCTGTTCCTGAAGAATCCGGAAATAGCTTTTCCGATTTTACTGAAGAAATTCTTTATTGCGGTCCCCATTTTCCGAGCAACTCCCCGATAATATTTTCAAAAGCCCACTGCACAGCCATTGAAGAGATAATTTGTTAATTATAATTTATCACCGCAATAATATTATGTCAACGAAATTACGATTGAAAATCTACATTTTTTTCATTGTATATGTTATAATTTTTTTATGAAGAAATATATGCCTATTCTGTTAATAATTATTGTTCTGGCATTTGGTATAACCGGCATATCCTATCCTGAAAAAACGCCGGGGTCTGTTTCGTCAAGCCCGGCCGTTTCTGTAACGGCTTTGCCGTCCGCGGTACCCACTCGCACGCCCGAGCCTACTCCCGAGCCCACTCCCACGCTGTCGCCTGGGGAGGAGATAGCCGCGTACGCACGGCTGTTTGACGGATATCCTTACAAATACGGCGAGGAATCACCCGAAAAAGGATTTGACTGTTCCGGTCTTGTTTTCTACGTATACAAGCAGTTCGGCTATCCTCTGTACAGGACAGCCGCCGATATGCACAAAAACGGTATTGAAGTGCCGGAAAGCGAGATGGAGCCCGGAGATATCCTTCTTTTCAAGAAAGGCTACTGGATATACCACTGCGGAATATATCTCGGAGGATGGCAGTTTATTCACGCCCAGAACGAAGGCGCCGGAGTATGCATCTCCTGGGTTGAGGAATACAGCAGCAACAATATTGAGGTACGGCGGATTGTCGGTACTATGGAGCCATTTACTCAGGAACCGCTCATCGCACCTGAAAACTGAAACACGGACCTGCATCACACAAGTGCAGATCCGTGTTTCTTTAGGTTTATCCTGTTCTTTAATCAGTAGTTTTCAGCTTTCAGCTCAAAATACGCCTGCGGGTGTGCGCATACCGGGCATATTTCCGGAGCGTTTTCTCCGACAACAATATGTCCGCAGTTCCTGCACTCCCATACCTTGACTTCGCTCTTTTTGAAAACTTCCTGGGCTTCCACATTATGGAGAAGCGCTCTGTAGCGCTCTTCGTGAGACTTTTCAATTGCAGCAACAGCCCTGAATTTTGCCGCCAGTTCAGGGAAGCCTTCCTCATCAGCCGTCTTTGCAAATCCCTCGTACATGTCAGTCCATTCATAGTTTTCACCGTCAGCTGCCGCGGCGAGATTCTCTGCGGTATTTCCTATCCCCTCCAGTTCCTTGAACCAGAGTTCGGCATGCTCTTTCTCGTTACCGGCCGTCTTGGTGAAAATTTCGGAAATCTGCTCAAAGCCTTCTTATTTTGCCTTGGATGCAAAATAAGTATACTTGTTCCTTGCCTGCGATTCGCCGGCAAATGCTTCCAGCAGATTCTTTTCAGTTTGAGTTCCGACGTATTTGTTTGCCATTATTATTCTGCCTCGAAATCCGCTTTTCCGGCTCCGCAGAGCGGGCACTCGAATTCATCCGGAAGATCCTCGAATTTTGTGCCGGGCTCGATTCCGCCGTCTTCATATCCTTCTTCTTCGTTGTACTCCCAGCCGCAGAGCGCACATTTGTAAATTGCCATTTAGTTTTCCTCCTCATTTTTCTGACACTCGGGGCATATTCCTTCAAAGATTGTCCTGTGTCTTTTTATTTTGAATCCCGTGTTTTTTTCGACATAGAAGTCATTCTCGTCAATATAATCAATGGGCGCATCAATCACTTTGCCGCACATGCTGCAAATAAGATGATAGTGGTTATCCAGTCTGTTGTCATATCTGTCGGATCCCGGGGCTCTGACGTACATTATTTCATCATTGTCCGAGAGCACCTTCAGATTTCTGTAGACCGTGCCCCTGCTTATCTTGTCGTCCCTCTGCCTGACATCGAGGTAGATATCATCGGCACTCGGGTGATTGCAACGTGATACAACAGCTTCGAATACTTCCCGTCTCTGTTTGGTTTCACGCTGCTGAACAGAACTTTCTCTCATATGCCTCCAAATTTATTAGGACTCATTACTGATAATATATTGGTTTTTTTCATCCTTGTCAACATCATTTGGGGTGCCGGGCAAAAAAAGGATGCAGAGCAGCAGCTTGCTGTCATTCTGCATCCTGATGCTTTTTTTGCGGTATCAGTTTCTTCTTCTGCCGCCGTAAATGGCTATGAGTCTCAGAAGCTGGGCCAGCGACACCGCGAGTGCCGCAACATAGGTAAGTGCGGCAGCAGTGAGTACTTCCTTTGCTTCGTCGTAATCCTCTCCCGAAAGAAGATTGTACTCGTCAATACATTTCAGCGCTCTCCTGCTGGCATTGAACTCCGTAGGGAGTGTAATGAGCTGGAAGATAACGCAAAGGGAAAACAGTGCTATTCCAACATAAACGAGATTCCAGAGAATCGGGATAAGTCCTCCGAGAACTGCGCCCGCCAGTATTACCGGCCATGCAAGTTTCGAGCCGAAATTCGTGGCGGGAACAATTGCCATTCTGATTTTTGCCGGCAGGTAATCGTCCGCATACTGAATTGCATGCCCGCACTCGTGGGCTGCCACTCCGACGGCGACCGAGGTTGCGGCGCCGTATTCTGTCTCGCCGAGCACGACACGTTTCTGGCTCGGGTCGTAGTAGTCCGTCAGCTGTCCAGCAGTCTGGGCTATTGGCACATCCCTCAGTCCGTTTTTATCCAGAATCATTCTGGCCGCCTGGGCGCCGGTAATACCGGACTTGTTGGGCTTGTTGGAATACTTCTTGTAGGTGTTCTTCACTTTCCAGCTTGCCCAGAACGAAAAGGCCATGGCTGCAAGCAGCACAAACATGGCTACCATGTATGCGTTGTTTCCGGAATAGTAATAACTGTTCATTTATTTTTTACCCTGAATGTAGCTGTCAATGGACTTTGCTCCGGTTTTTCCGGCGCCCATTGCCAGGATAACGGTTGCGGAACCTGTTGCCGCGTCACCGCCGCAGAACACACCTTCTCTGGAGGTCTTGCCCTCCTCGTCGGTTTCGATTCCGCCCTTCGGAGTGATTGCCAGTCCTTCGGTAGTGTTTTTAATGAGGGGATTTGGTGAGGTGCCAATCGCGATAATAACCGCATCGCACTCGAGCACCCAGTTGCTTCCCTCTACCGGAACGGGCTTTCTTCTGCCCTTTTCATCGGGTTCGCCGAGTTCCATTTTCTGAAGCTCGATACCGGTTACGTGGCCGTCTTCGTCGCCGACAACGGCTACCGGATTGTTGAGGAGCTGGAATTCGATTCCTTCGTCCTCTGCATGCTCGACTTCTTCCTTACGTGCGGGAAGTTCGTCTCTGCCGCGCCTGTATGTGATGTACACATGTCCGTCGCCTAGTCTCTTGGCAACTCTGGCCGCGTCCATTGCGACATTTCCGCCGCCGACGACAGCGACGTTGTGGAATTTCTTAAGCGGCGTGTCATAATCTTCGCGGTATGCCTTCATCAGGTTCGTACGCGTGAGAATCTCGTTGGCGGAATAAACGCCCATAAGGTTTTCTCCGGGAATATGAAGGAACTGGGGAAGTCCTGCGCCGGAACCGATGTAGACGGCCTCGAATCCGTCTTCGAAGAGCTCATCGACAGTTTCGCTCTTTCCGATGATTGCGTTGTTTACAATCTTTACTCCCATTGCCACGAGATTGTCTATTTCAATCTGTACTATTTCCTTCGGAAGTCTGAACTGCGGGATTCCGTAAACGAGAACACCGCCGCTCTTGTGGAAGGCTTCAAAAATAGTAACGTCGTAACCCATCTTGCGAAGGTCACCCGCGCATGTCAGACCGGAAGGTCCGGATCCAATAACGGCAACCTTGTGTCCGTTTGAAGGAGGTACCGTAACTTCTCCCTTGTCTTCCTTGGAATTGTGATAGTCCGCAACAAATCTCTCAAGACGGCCTATGCCGACCGACTCGCCCTTTATACCGCGGACGCATTTGCTTTCGCACTGCTTTTCCTGCGGGCATACTCTTCCGCATACTGCGGGAAGCGAGTTCGTGGATGTGAGAATATCATATGCGGCATCGAAATCGCCTTCAGCCACTTTTGCTATGAAGCTGGGTATCTTGACGGATACCGGGCAGCCTGTTCTGCAGAGCGGGTTGGGGCAGTTGAGACATCTTTTTGCTTCCGCAATAGCGGTTTCCTCGCTGTAGCCGAGAGCAACCTCATCAAAGTTCTTTGCACGGACCTTCGGGTCCTGCTCCGGCATCGGGTTTTTTACCAGACTCATATCAGCCATTTGTTACTCTCTTGCCTCCTGTCATTCTGCAAATATGCTTTGCCTGCTCGTCCTGCTCGTCCTTGTAGAATGCGGAGCGTTTCAAAAGCAGATCAAAATCAACTTCGTGTGCATCGAAATCAGGTCCGTCAACACATGCGAACTTGGTCTCTCCGCCAACCATAACACGGCATCCGCCGCACATTCCGGTTCCGTCAACCATTATCGGGTCAAGGGAAATTATCGTCTTGATGCCGTAGGGACGGGTAACATCGGCCAGGAACTTCATCATGATATCCGGTCCGATAGCTATTACGCGGTCGAACTGCGGTTTGTTTTCCTTGATGTTGGCCTCGATTTCCTCTTTGAGGGCATCGGTAGTAAAGCCCTTTCTCCCGTAGCTTCCGTCATCCGTGCACATAATAAGCTTGTCGGAAGCCGCGGCAAGTTCATCTTTAAGAATAACGATATCCGCAGAGCGGAAGCCGCCGATAAATGTTACATCAATTCCTTTTGCATGCATTTCCTTCGCAATAGGATATGCTATAGCGCATCCCACGCCGCCGCCGACAACACACACCTTGCTGAGGCCTTCCATTTCTGTAGCCTTGCCGAGAGGTCCGACGATATCCGAAATAACATCGCCCTCTTCAACCGTGTGCAGCATTTTTGTCGTACGGCCTGCCGCCTGCACCATAACCGTAACTGTTCCCTTTTCGCGGTCATAATCCGCAACGGAAACGGGAACCCTCTCACCCTGTTCGTCAAGTCTGAATATTACAAACTGTCCGGGTGCCGCATGACGTGCAATAAGCGGTGCCTCGATTTCGAAAAGGCATATGCTTTTCGCGTCATTCAAAAACTGTTTCTTAACTACTTTATACATTAAAACACCTCTATAGTAATGTTTTTTACAAATTGTTATTTTAACATTATTGTTATGATACGTCAATTTGCACCTTTGCGCACCGACGAAATTGCTTGTAGGTTTACAATTGATGTGAGACAAAAATAAAAATGAAATAGTGATTGAGT